>OGYX01000012.1_pt1 | contig 113556 bp, 110 predicted proteins | sample 1576601 | NCBI WGS metagenome assembly OGYX01 (sample SAMEA3541561, study PRJEB24748) | human gut metagenome | biome: human gut; feature: human-associated habitat; material: faeces | place: China | collected 2012 | reverse complement strand
AGCGAGTTATGATACCAAAACCAGACGGAAGTGAAAGACCTCTTGGAATACCAACGGTCAAGGACAGAATTGTGCAAATGGCTACAAAGATAGCAATAGAGCCAGTATTCGAAGCTGACTTTAGAGAATGTTCCTATGGATTCCGACCGAAAAGAAGTGCCAAGCAAGCACTGGAAGTAGTAAGGAAAGCGTGTAACAACAAGGGCTATTATGTAGTAGACGCAGATATTGAAAAGTTCTTTGACAATGTAAACCAAGAAAAGCTGATGAAACTGGTAGAGCAGAGAATATCAGACCGTAGGATATTGAAGCTGATAAAACAATGGTTAGTATCAGGAGTATTATACGGAAATGTACTGACAATCTCTGAACTGGGAACAAGCCAAGGTTCAGTCATATCTCCGTTACTGGCAAACATTTACCTAAACTCACTGGACAGACTGTGGGAAAAGTATGGACTTACTCACGGTATTCTTGTAAGGTACGCAGATGATACGGTAATCATTTGCAAAAATAAGAAAAGTGCAAATCACGCACTGAATTTATTGCAGTATATCATGGCAAAACTGGATTTAAAGCTACATCCAGTGAAAACAAAGATTATCAGCATGTGGGACGGAAAAGAGGGATTTGACTTTCTCGGAATGCACCACAGAAGAATGACAACGGAAACACGCAAAGGACAACGGTACAAGGAAACGTATCAGTACCCAAGCAGAAAAGCCATGAAGAAAATGAAAGCCGAAGTCAAGAGGAATGTAAACAGGCGAAGTCTGCTAGTTGCAAAGGAAGAGGATTTAATAAAGAATCTGAATCCGAAAATCACAGGATGGAAGAATTATTATTCCACCAAGAGAAACGAAAAGTGGATGCAGGCTCTAGACTGGTACATTATTTGCACTTTTACAAGATGGTATAACAAGAAACACCAGAGACGTAATCGTATGTCAAAGGTGGGATTTGTAAGAAATAGCATTTACGAAAAAGGATTAAAGAAAATGGCTAGAGCATGACGTAATGCTGTAGAAAGAAGAATGTCGGAAAGCCGTGTGAGGGAGAACCTCATGCACGGTTTGATGAGGGGCGGATGAAAATTTCATCCGCCTACTCTACCCGGAAGCGACAAACAGCACACTTTTGCGGCAGATGCTAAGCAATACCCTGTCGGTTGAAAGTCGCTCATATCGAAAGCAAACGCCCAAAATCGCCCAGAAACCATACAGCAGGAAACGGTTTTGGGCGTTTCTACGTTTCGGAAGCAAATCTTTTTGAGGCTGCCGATAAGGGCGTGAACTTTCTTGATGAGGTGGAGATGAGCGCAGAGGACGCTTTCTCGGCACTTGCTCCGAGAGTCGGCAGACCGAACGAGCGTGAGGAAGCGGCGACGGATTTTATCCGTTCTCTGCTTGCAGGCGGCAGACGGTCGGTTACCGAATGCGAAGCAAGGCTTGAAGCGGCAGGCTTCAAGAAATCAACTTACAAAAAGTCCAAAAAGAAAGCAGGCGTTCGCTCTGTGAAGGACGGCTTTGTTTGGTACTGGACTTTGCCGGAGGTTGAAAAGGCAAATGAGGAAAGGCAGGAAGTCGCAGACGAGGAGGACCTGCCTTTTTGATTGCGCCTTTTAAGGGAGGAAAGCCCTTGCCCACGACACCTTTGCAGCGAAGCTGAAAGTGTCATAGTGGGTTACGCACTTTGAAAAAGTTGCGTAACCGCACCTCCTCCTTTCCGCAGAAACGGAGGTCATCAACCAAATCTCCCACTCAAAGAAGTGGAAGAACACCGTTCCGCTGCTGGACGAAAACGGGCAGCAGGTTATCAGCAAATACGGAAAGCCGATGTTCCGCAAGTCCTATTCCGTTCTGTAAGACAAGCTCTTTGAGCATATGACCGAAGCGGGCTTCACCGGCTTTGAGCGTGGCATATTGGGCAGTACGGCGGAGAATTTGAGCAGCCTGGATTATCAAATTCAGAAGGATAAGGAAAGGCTTGCCGACATTCAGGAACGCATTGAAGCCGAGCAGGTACGCTATGAACCTGCCCACGAAGTACACAAGACAATGGCAGAGATTGAGGGAATGGGGCAGAAAAATTATGGAGGTATGAAAATGAAAGAAATCACAAGCACGATTACCAAGTCCCTCGCCGTCCTCGGAGAGAATGGAAAGGGCTACACCAAGGAAGCCAACTTCATTTCTTGGAACGGCAATGATGCCAAGCTGGACATCAGAGAGTGGCATCCGAACCACGAGCGTTGCGGCAAGGGCATCACGCTCACGGAGGATGAGGGCAGAAACCTTTACGCCGCACTCAAGACAATCTATGAAAAGGAATAATCCTTTTTTCGGCAGGTAACAGGGCGTTCGGAAACGGACGCCCCTATTTTTACGGAGGGAGGTGATGACCGTGGAGAAAATGAAAACCGGCTTTGTAGAGAGAATCGGCGGCACGATTTTCGTTGTCAATGCAATGCCCGCAGAGAACGCAAAGCACACGCAGGAGGAGTTTGTAAAGGCTCTGATTGCAAGAGAAGCAATGGCTTTGCAGGAAGCAGATGTTGCCTGATTGACTTTACGCACAGCTATACACTTTGGAGATTTTTCAAAAAATATCTCAAAACCACTTGACAGAAAGGACAGGCTCAGACAAAGCTCCGAAAATCAAGCTATGCTCGCAGCTATGACAAAAATCACACAATCATCTGCGTGCTTTTTACTTGTGCTTAAATATAGAATTTTATGATGGGATGTTGCGTTGGTTGTGATGTATGCAATTTGCTCATAAAAGTGTAAATGTATGTAGGAGATTCACTCATAAAATTGTGAATATAAGTATTAAATTCGCTCATAAAATTGTGAGACAGAGCAAATAATTCGCTCATGAAATTGTTGAAACATTGAATAAACAATGAAAATATGGTAATCTTAGTATGTGAGGTGAATTGTATGTATTTGAGACGGAAAATAGATGATTATTTGAAAGAATGGAAAAATAGTGAGGAACGTAAGCCTTTGATTATCAAAGGTGCAAGGCAGATTGGAAAGACGGAGTCTATCCGTAAGTTTGCAGAAGAAAATTATACTTCGGTTATAGAAATTAATTTTGTGGAGGAGCCAAAGTATCGTACAATTATTGTGGACGGATATGGGGCGGATGAGATTGTAAAAAGCATTTCCAGAATTGATCCACAGAAGCAGTTTATTCCGAAGGAAACATTGATATTTTTTGACGAGTTGCAGGAATTTCCGGAGATTGCGACTTCTCTTAAATTTTTTGCTCAGGACGGACGATTTGACATTATATGCAGCGGGTCTTTGTTAGGAATTTCATATCAGAGGATTGAAAGTAACAGTGTTGGATACAAGAATGATTACACGATGTATTCTATGGATTTTGAGGAATTTTTGTGGGCGAAGGGATATCAAGACGATGTGATAGAAGATATGCTGGAGCATATGTGCCAAGGGAAAGCATTTGGAAAGGCAGAGCTTTATACATTTGAGGAAGCATTTCTTGATTATTGTATTTTAGGGGGACTTCCGGCAGTGGTTCGGGAATATATCAGCACGAATACATTTACAGGAACATTACAGATGCAGACGCAGCTTTTGGAAGACTACAAGGAAGATATCCGCAAGTATGCTGACGGATTGGATCAGACTCGTATATTGAATGTATTTCAGCATATCCCGGTGCAGCTTGCGAAGGATAATAAAAAATTCCAAATATCGAAAGTGGCAAAAGGAGCAAGGTTCAAAGATTATCGAGGGTGTATAGAATGGCTGAAGGATACGGGACTTGTAAATGTATGTTATTGTCTGCAATATCCGGAATTGCCATTAAAAGGTAATTATGATGAAGAAAAGTATAAGCTTTATTATTTTGATACGGGAATGCTGGTAGCGATGCTGGATGAGGAAGCTCAGGAAGATTTGCGTGCGAATAAAAATATGAATGTATATAAGGGCGCTTTGTATGAGAATGTCGTAGCTGAAGCACTCGTGAAAAGCGGGTATGGTCTGTACTATTATAAAAAAGAAAATGCTACGCTAGAGGAAGACTTTTTTGTAAGGACGAGAGATTCTCTTGTGCCGGTGGAGGTAAAGGCAACCAATGGACGGTCAAAGTCTTTACGGACATTAATTAAAAGTGAAAATTACCCGGATATCAAGTTTGGAATAAAATTAATTAAAGGGAATATAGGGATAGAGAATGATATTCACACATTTCCATATTTTTGTGCATTTTTGCTGAAGAGATATATCAGCTGGGAGATGTCTTCCACCTCTATAGGTGGTGAGTAATAGCAAATTTGTCTCAGTGGGAGTTAGGTCTCCGACTGAGATAAACGCTCCGCGAGGATGCGCAGTGATTCTGATAGGAATATGTCAGCTTCGCTGACCAGAATCACGCGCCAAGTCTCACGAACGTTCGACTTGAATTTGAGATTTGAGGAGAAAATTGTTTGTGAAGTGGAATACGTAATTGATTTTCAAATCTGGGGCAGTTATAATTTTACATATGGTAAGTGAGATATAATCGGAGGAAAGGGAATATGAATCGTATTCGGAAGATTATGTGTTGTTGTGGCAATGGTGTAGGGACGTCTCTTATGTTACAGATGACAGTGGAGGAGGCCCTGGAGAAGCTTGGAGTTTCGGGAGTTGAGGTGGCATTTGGCTCAATTGCGGAGGCTCCGGTGAATCATGCGGATCTTTATGTGGTATCTGAGGAGATTGTGGATGTGTTAGGTGAGCTTCCTGTTTTGGGATTGAGTGATCTGATGGATTCGGATCAGGCTGCAGAGCGGTTAAAAGTGTGGATGGAAAGCTAAAGTTTCATATAAAGATAAAGAAGCTGTGAATTTTATGGTTGGAGATTGGTTGATGATATGGCAGTTGGATATCTGAATGAACGGACACAAAAAGTGATAAATATGATGTCGAAACGAAGCAGTGCGCTGAGTATTAAAGAGATGGCAAATGAGCTTGGTGTTTCAACGAGAACAGTATATAACGAGCTGGATCGGGCAAATGACTGGCTAAAGACGAAAGAATTGCCATGTCTTCAAGTGGTGCGTGGCCATGTACAGCCGTTTTCTGCGGAAGAGACTGCAAGGATTGAATCGACAGTCGGATTAGAAAAGTCGCAGGATGATTACATTTTTACACCGAGTGAGCGCACGAAGATTATTATATGTCAGATTATCAGTTCTGGAAATGCAGTATATGTAGAAGAACTGATGAAAAGCTGTCAGGTGAGCCGTAATACGATTTTTGCAGATCTGCAGGCGGTAATTGCACAGCTTTACAGTTATAAGCTGGAGCTTGGTTATGAAAAGAAGAGAGGTTACTGGATTGATGGAGATGCGATTCATGTGCGTGCGATTTTCTTTTTGTATTTTAATATGTTGGAACCTCTTTTTGAAATGGGGAAAATCAGTTTTCTGAATATGGAGGAGATCGAGGAGAATTTAAAAAGACTCGAGCAGATTGAAGCGGTATTAAAGGTTAAGTATGTGCGAAATGATATGCTTGCACTTGCGGCTATGATTCCAATCATGGAACGGGGACAGGATCAGTTGTATTTTTCAGACCTGGATATCAAGAAGGTACAGTCTGCGAAAGAATATCGCTTTGTACAGGAATATTTTCCTGAATTATCAGAAACGGAGAAAATTTATCTGACTTTGCATTTTCTGGGAGGAAGGCTTTCATCTTATTCTAGTAATGACTCGGATTCTGAGAAAAATGAGACCATTATGGAGATTGCGAGAAATCTGGTGGTTGAGTTTGAAAGAAAAGCATGTGTCGTATTTTCGCAGAAGGATAAGCTGATACAGGAATTATACCGCCATATTGAAGCTTCTATTTATCGTTATCAGTTTGGTATTCAGATTGGAAATACTCTGGCAGAGGCTGTGAAGCGGGAGTATCCATACATTTTTGATGTCACAAGGTCAGCGGTGCGTTATATGGAGCAACAGATCCGGGCGCAGATTTCCGATAGTGAAGTGGCATACCTGGTCATGCATTTTGGAGCACATTTGGAATATGCAGAGCATGATGAGAAGGAGCTGCGGATTCTGGTCGTTTGTATAAATGGAATGGCAACAGGAAATATGATCAGCCATGAATTAAAACGTCTGTTGCCGCAGGCAAAAATTGTAGGTGTTCATGCTGCGGCAGATATTGTAAATCCACAGAACATGTGCGACATCATTGTCAGTTCGGTGAAAATGAAGACAGTCGTACCAGTTATCGTGGTGAATCCGATTCTAAATGATTTTGACAGAAAGAATATTTTAAATCATCCATTGATCCGCAGTAAAATTGGATTTGTAGATATGGATGCACTTTTTCAGGTCGTGAAGAAGTATGTATTGCCTGAAAAATATAAAGAACTCCGGTATGATCTGGAACGTTTTTTTGTGAAAGGTTCAGAGAAAAAGCAGCCGATATTTAGTCCAGATGTATGGAGACTGACAGATTTTCTGACAGAGGATCGGATTGTCTTTTTGGAAAGTAATGGCAGAAAAAGAGGGGAAAAAACGGGGGAATATGCGCTTCCAGACCATTTGCAGGATTGGGAAAGAGCACTTTATACAACTGCATTTCCATTGATAGAAAGAAAAAGCATTGATGAAAATTATGTGCAATGTATTATAAAAAGACTGGTCGAATCTGGTCCGTATATGTTTGTGACAAAGGATTTGGTTCTGGCGCATGCGAGACCTGAAAATGGAGTGAAGCATCTGGATCTTGCAATTGGAATTGCACCGGAAGGGGTTACATTTGCGGAAGGGAAAAAGGCGAGGATTATTTTTCTTTTAGTAGTAGAGGATCAACAAAAGCACATGGGAATCTTGCGTGATATACGAAAAGCGCTTGCAAAGAGCCCACAGATCGATGTGCTGGCTGCAACAGAAGATGCAAAAGAAGTATGTGACATCCTCAGAGGAAGCCTTAACAATGACAGTGAAGAAATCAAAAGCTAAGGAGAAACAGATATGCAGATGCTTCAGACGATTCGGGAAATTTTAGCAACCCCGGCAATATTGGTAGGTTTTATTGTATTTGTCGGATTAGTGTTACAAAAAAAGCCTGTGGATCATGTGATAAAAGGAACGGTTACAGCACTTGTCGGATTTGTAATGTTATCTGTAGGTTCCGAGTTTTTACAGAACGGTGCATTGAAAGATTTTGGTGAATTATTTCAGTACGATTTTCATATACGGGGAGTCATTCCGAATATGGAAGTGGTTTCTGCTTTTGGGATTCAAGAGTATGCAACAACTGTTTCTGAGATGATGATTCTTGGGATGGCAGTTAATCTTTTACTGGCGAAGTTTGGTCCGCGTCCATATATTTTCCTGACGGGACATCATACACTGTACATGGCAAGTCTTTTGACGGTTGTTCTTTATGCAGGGGAGATGTCGGGATGGCAGATTCTGATCACAGGTTCATTGTTACTTGGGGCTTTGATGACATATCTGCCGGCAATGATGCAAAAAGAAATGGTACGTGTGACGGGAAATGACCGCATTGCGCTTGGACATTTTTCAATTGTCGGGTATCTGATCGCGGCAAAGGTCGGTGCCTTGATGGGAGAAAATAAGACAGAGCAACAGCAGACAGAACAGCAGGAGGCGGCCGAGACGAAGAAAAAGTCTGCGGAAGATGTGAAATTTCCTGCGAAACTATCTTTTATGAGAGATTCGACAGTTGGTATTTTTCTTGTAATGACCGTGATCTTTTTGTTACTCACAGGTCTTGCAGTACATGGAACAGATCTTGCTGAACTGAGTATTTCTTATAAGAGTGGTGGGTATCAGAATTGGATTATTTATGCAGTGATACAAGGAGCGAAGTTTTCGGTAGGCATTTACATTATTTTGGCAGGAGTAAGACTGATTATTGCGGAAATCGTTCCGGCATTTAAAGGAATTGCTGCGAAAATCGTGCCAGATGCGAAGCCGGCGGTGGATTGTCCGGTATTATTTTCTTATGCACCGAATGCGGCAATGATTGGTTTTCTGATGTCATTTTTTGGAGGAATCGTAACGATGGCCTGCTTGATTGGAATGAATGCCGTGAGGGGAGATCTGCTTTTGCCGGTTATTGTGCCTGGTGTAGCGGCACATTTTTTCTGTGGCGGAAGTGCAGGTGTCTTTGCAAATGCAAGGGGTGGACTAAAAGGATGTCTGATCGGTGCCTTTGTGCATGGAATCATTCTGTCTTTATTGGCTCTTGCGGTCATGCCGGTCATAGGTAATCTGAATCTTTCCGGTACATCTTTTTCAGATTCGGATTTTTGTATCGTAGGAATTATTATTGGAAATCTGGGAACGTTATGTTCCGGCTATATGATGTTGGCTCTGAGTGTTCTTGGTGTTGCAGCTCCGGTCATTTGGGAGAAAATAAAAAAATAAAGATAATTTATCATGTGAGAATAAAGAAGTGGCTTATAAAAAGCGGGTGTCGTCAGGCACCCGCTTTTTGCTGTTGCCAAGCATACGACAAAAAGGTCCGGTGGACCTTTTTTAGTGGGATTTTAGAAAGAATTTGAAGAGTAGGACTGTGTCATGCAATTGTATGACGCGCACCTCGCAGCAAGAACGATACAGTACCTTGCAAAATATGTTGAAATCTTCTGGACTTCTGTTCGTGGTGGGTGAATGTTATATTGAAATTACAGAAAAACAAACCATTGAATATAAATAAATGATAGGAGGATTTAGCCATGAAAATCGTTGGAGTATGTGCTTGCACAGTTGGAATCGCTCACACTTATATCGCTCAGGAGAAACTGGAAAAAGCCGCACAAAAAGCAGGAATCGAAGCAAAATTTGAAACTCAGGGAACAATCGGAAAAGAGAATGCATTAACAGAAGAAGAGATTGCAGCGGCAGATATTGTTATTCTTGCAATTGATATTAAGATTGCGGACAGAGATCGTTTTGAAGGAAAGAGAATTATACAGGTTTCTACAGATGTGGCGATCAAGTCACCGAATAAGCTGATCGAGAAGGCGAAACAGGTTGTAGAAGCTGCCTAGAATAATGGAGGAAGATTAATGGAAATCACAGAAGTATTAGATCAGCAGACGATTGTCACACATTTGGCGACAAAGGATAAAGCAGAGACTTTAGAATATATGGCGCAGATGTTTGTGAAGGCAGGAAATGTCAATGAGAAAGAGCAGTTTATTAAAGATGTGTATGAAAGAGAGGCAATCGGAGCTACAGGTGTCGGAAATTACATTGCGATCCCGCATGGAAAAAGTACTGCAGTAACAAAACCGGGAGTGGCAGTTGCAGTCTTGAACCATGAGATCGAGTGGGAGAGTCTGGACAATACAGGAGCCAGGATTGTAATTCTCTTCGCAGTAGGAGCCGATGATGAAGCGGCAATGGAACATTTGAAATTGCTTGCGATGTTCTCCAAGAGACTGGGAGATGATGCAGTAATTCGAAGACTTCTTGAGGCTGAAGGCGTAGAAGATGTGATTCATGCATTTTCCGAGGAAGAAGATACGACAGAAGCTGCCAAAGAGGAAGAACTGGATCTGGATGATATTGAGATACTTTAAAAACATGGAGGTATAAGAAAATGGTAACATTTGCACCGTCACTTATGTGTATGGACTTAGGAAAGATAAAAGAGCAGTTCGAGGTTATGGATAAACATATCGACCTGTATCATGTAGACATCATGGATGGACATTTTTGCAAAAATATGGCACTTACACCAGGAATTATGAAAGCTTTCCGTGATCATACAGATACAGAAATCGATGTACATTTGATGACAACGAATCCTTCTGACTGGATTGAAATGTGCGCGAAAGCAGGAGCTACATATATTAGCCCACATGCTGAGACAATCAATACAGATGCATTTCGTACAATGCAGTTGATTGACAGTCTGGGATGTAAAAGAGGAGTTGTACTGAACCCGGCAACACCATTGAATTATGTAGAATCTTATCTGGAATACATTGATATGCTGACGATCATGACGGTAGATATTGGATTTGCCGGACAGAAATTCATCGATCAGATGTATGAGAAAATCCGTCAGGCAAAAGCACTTCGAGATGAAAAAGGCTATCACTATAAAATCCAGATTGACGGACATTGTAATAAAGAAAATTACAGACAACTGGCAGAGGCAGGAGCAGATGTGCTTGTTGTTGGAAATGCGGGGTTGTTTGGCCTGGATCAGGATCTTGAGACTGCATGTAATAAAATGCAGGCAGAATTTGATCTTTGTATGTTAGAAAAAGCTGTATAACAGCTGGATATGGAGGAATAAGAGAATGGAACAATTAAAGAAACTTAATTTAAAAGGTCATTTGCTGACCGCAATTTCTTACATGATTCCGATTGTATGTGGAGGCGGTTTCCTTGTAGCAATTGGTATGGCACTTGGTGGAACAAATATGTATGCAGACGGATTGGTACAAGGACAGTTTACCTTCTGGGATGCACTTGCAACGATGGGTGGTGCAGCACTTGGATTACTTCCATTGATCATCGCAGTCGGAATTGCATATTCTATAGCTGGTAAACCTGGTATTGCACCTGGATTTGTCGTTGGTTTATCTGCAATTGCGATCAGCGCAGGATTTATCGGCGGTATCCTTGGCGGATATATTGCCGGTTACCTGGCGGTTTTCATCATCAAGAATTTTAAAATTCCTAGCTGGGCAAAGGGCCTGATGCCGACAGTTATCGTACCGTTGATTTCATCTTTTGTAGCCGGACTTATTATGATTTATGTATGTGGAGTGCCGATTGCAGCATTTACAGATTGGCTTACTGCTTTACTTATGGGACTTGGAACTTCTTCTAAATTGATTCTTGGACTGGTAATCGGATTCCTTTGTATCGTTGACTTTGGAGGCCCGATCAATAAGACAGTCTATGCATTTACCCTGACATTACTGGCATCTGGAATCAATGAGCCTGTAACAGCTCTTCAGTTAGTAAATACAGCAACACCAATCGGATTTGGATTTGCTTATTTTATCGCAAAGGCACTTCGTAAAAACATTTACGATGCAGAGCAGGTTGAGAACTTAAAATCAGCAGTTCCAATGGGAGTGCTTAATATCGTAGAGGGTGTTATCCCGATTGTTATGAGTGACCTGGTACGTGCACTTATCGCAGCGGCAGTCGGCGGTGCATGCGGCGGTGCAGTGACAATGGTTCTTGGTGCTGATTCAACAGTTCCATTTGGTGGGTTCTTAATGCTTCCTACTATGACACGTCCATGGACAGGACTTGTAGCAATTCTTGTAAATGTAGTCGTTACTGGTACTTTATATGCAGTGATTGCAAAGAATAAAGTAGAAGATGTGACAAATGTAGAAGAGGAAGAAGAACCAGATCTTGAGCTGGACGATATCCAGATCTTCTAGGGTTCATATATTAGACGAGAGATGACTCCCGCCGCTATAGATAGCAAGATACCATTCAGTATCTATGGCGGGAGTCAAACTATATCAGCTGGGAGATGACGCGCACCTCGCAGCAAGAATGCCAAGGCATTCTTGAATGTATTTGGCAGGTAAAAATTAAATTTGATTTCAGAGAGAAAGAGGTAAGAGATATGTTATCTAAAAAAATTACAATTATAAACGAATCAGGACTTCATGCAAGACCGGCTGCAATTCTTGCACAGGCTGCTATGAAATGTGATTCAGAAATCACAATTGTAACACCGGAGAAAACTATAAATCCAAAAAGTATTTTAAATATTATGGCAGCAGCCATAAAAAAAGGAACAGAAATTGAACTTCAGTGCGAAGGCGCTACAGAAAAAGAAGATCTGGAGGAATTAGCACAGCTGATCGAGAGCGGACTGGGAGAATAAAAGGCATGAAGAAAATACATGTTGAAAAGACGACATCAAGAGGAATTGTCGCTGCACCGGTATATTTGTACAAAGATATTGATCTGACACCGGATCAAAATAAAATTGAGCCAGAACAGATTGAGCCGGAGAAGCAGAGGTTTCAGAGCAGCAAAGATAAGGTCATAGAAGAGCTGAGAGAACTTGCTGCCGAAAATGAGATTTTTGGAGCACATTTGGAAATTGCAGAAGATTTTACGCTGGTAGAAGGTGTGCTTGGAAAAATCAGCGAAAGAAATAATGCAGAAGAGGCAGTGAGTAAGACAATCGGAGAATTAGAAGCCATTTTCTCAGCAATTGATGATGCTTATATGAAAGAACGTGCGGCAGATATCTGCGATATTGGAAAACGTTATCTTGCAAAATTAAAAGGTGTTACACTTCCGGACCTTGGAAATATTGATCGGGAAGTAGTTGTAGTGGCAAAGGATTTGTTTCCTTCTGATACAGTAAAGCTAAATCCAGAGTATGTCCGTGGCATTATTACGGAAGAGGGCGGCGTGACCAGTCATGTATCTATTCTTGCAAATAATATGCGCATTCCGATTCTGGTCGGTGTAAAAGGAATTATGAGTGAGCTTGCGGAAAACAAAGATTTGTATATTTGCATGGATGCAGGTGCAGGCGAAATTGTTATTGACCCGACGGAGGAAGAACTGAACATTTATCAGGCGAAAAAAGTTCAGTATGAAGAGTCGCTCCGCCAGATTGAAACACTTAGAGAGAAAGAGCCTGTGACAAAAGACGGAAAGCGAATCCGCCTTTGCGTCAATGCAGGTAATCCGGAAGATGTCAAAAACGCACTCCCGATGAAGATTGACGGAGTCGGTCTGTTCCGGAGTGAATTAGTCTACATGGAAAAAGATCATTTTCCGACAGAGGAAGAGCAGTTTGAAATATATAAAGAAGCTGTAAAATTAAGTCCGGAAGAACTGACAATCCGGACACTGGATATCGGCGGAGATAAGGACCTGCCATATTTCCAGTTCGAGGAGGAAGACAATCCATTTCTTGGCTGGCGCGCAATCCGGATCTGTCTCGAAAAAAGAGATATGTTCAAGGCGCAGATCCGCGCAATTCTAAGAGCCAGTGCATTTGGAAATGTACGGATCATGTTCCCAATGATTGTATCACCGGAAGAACTGCGTCAGGCAAAAGAAATTGTAGAAGAATGTAAAAAAGAACTCCGTCAAGAAGAAAAAGCATTTAACGAACAGATTGAAACAGGCATGATGATTGAGACACCGGCAAGTGTGCTTCTCGCAGAAGAATTTGCAAAAGAAGCAGATTTCTTCAGCATTGGAACGAATGATCTGACCCAGTATCTTCTGGCAGTGGACCGTGGAAATAAAAAGATTGCTGCTATGTATGATTTTTTCCACCCGGCAGTGCTGCGGGCAGTCGAGACGATTATCAAAGCAGGACATAAGGAAGGAATCATGGTCGGAATGTGCGGAGAGATGGCAGGCGATCCTAAGGCAGTACCACTTCTTCTGAAAATGGGACTGGACGAGTTCAGCGTGTCCGCAGCCAATCTGGACTATGTAAGAAAAATTATATTAGCTGGGAGATGACTCCCACCTCGCATCAAGAATGCCTCGGCATTCTTGAATAGAAAATTAGGAACATCTATTTACAATTTGATATAAAGTTATGGATAAAAACACGCAGATATAAATACGCTTTTAAGAGCTGGTTGCCCACCACATATATGTTACCAGACTCCAAAGAGAATATTTAATGTTCTGCGTGTTTTTGCTAAAAACTATGTCCATAAATGAGCGTCTTTAATTGATGTCATAACAGAAATATGGTATATTTAACTTATCTGATGCCGTAGGCATCTTACATATGAAAAGAAGCAAAAAAGAATATGAGTCAGGAGTGGTAGAATATGTATCAGGATGATTACAAACGTTGGATGGAGGCAGATTTGGAGGATGCGGATCTGAAGCCGGAACTGGCGAGAATCGAAGAAAATGACGAGGAGATCAAGGAGCGTTTTGCAGTTGCTCTTAAGTTTGGAACTGCAGGACTTCGAGGTGTTCTTGGAGCAGGTACGAACCGGATGAATATCTATGTTGTACGTCAGGCTACACAAGGGCTGGCGAACTGGGTAAAGACGCAGGGTGGAACGCAGACAGTAGCAATCAGTTATGACAGCCGTATTAAAAGTGATGTATTTGCGAAGAATGCGGCAAGTGTGCTGGCAGCGAATGGAATCAAGGTTCGGATCTATGATGCATTGATGCCTGTACCGGCTCTTTCATTTGCAACACGTTATTATAATTGTAATGCAGGTGTTATGGTAACAGCATCTCATAATCCGGCTAAATATAATGGATATAAAGCATATGGTCCGGATGGATGTCAGATGACAGATGATGCGGCAGCAATTGTTTATGAAGAGATTCAGAAGACGGATGTTCTGACTGGTGCAAAATACATGCCATTTGCACAGGGGGTTGAAGAGGGACTGATCCGTTTTGTGGGTGATGATTGTAAGAGAGCCCTTTATGATGCAATCGAGGAGAGACAGGTTCGCCCGGGACTTTGCAAGACAGCAGGACTGAAGCTTGTATACAGTCCGCTCAATGGTTCAGGACTTGTTCCGGTCACACAGGTATTGAAAGACATTGGAATTACAGACATCACAATCGTTCCTGAGCAGGAGTATCCAAATGGATATTTTACAACATGTAGTTATCCGAACCCGGAGATTTTTGAGGCACTCGAGAAGGGACTGAACCTTGCAAAGGAGACTGGCGCAGACTTGATGCTTGCAACTGACCCGGATGCAGACCGTGTTGGTATTGCAATGAAGTGTCCGGATGGTTCTTACGAACTCGTCAGTGGAAATGAAGTCGGAGTTCTGCTTCTTGACTACATTTGTGCAGGACGTATAGAGAAAGGTACGATGCCAAAGAATCCGGTAGCAGTGAAATCTATCGTATCAACACCACTTGCAGATGCAGTTGCAGAGCATTATGGGGTAGAGCTTCGAAGTGTACTGACAGGATTTAAATGGATTGGAGATCAGATCGCAGGTCTTGAGGCAGCAGGCGAAGTTGACCGTTTTATTTTTGGATTTGAGGAGAGCTATGGATATCTGGCTGGTCCATATGTACGTGATAAAGATGCTATTATCGGATCCATGTTGATTTGCGAGATGGCTGCTTATTATAGAAGCATCGGAAGTTCTCTGAAGCAGAGAATGGAAGAAATTTATTCCGAGTATGGACGTTATTTGAATAAGATCGACAGCTTTGAATTCCCGGGACTTAGTGGTATGGATCGTATGTCTGAGATTATGCAGGGATTAAGAGACAAGCCGCTTGAGGAGATTGCTGGCTATAAAGTCGTAAAAGTCACGGATTACAAGAAACCAGAAGAGACAGGTCTTCCGGCTGCAAATGTACTTATTTATAAGCTGGAGAACAACGAGACAGTTATCGTTCGTCCTTCCGGAACGGAGCCGAAGATTAAGATTTATTACACAACGCTTGGTAAGGATCTTGCGGAGGCGCAGGCTGAAAAAGATAAATTATCTGAGGCGTTGAAGCCAATTATGAAATAAAATATCCTTGATTATGACCGCACAGAAACTATTAGAAAATGCAATGGCTGTGCGGTTGAGATATAAAAGGAGGTATGTCATTATGTTACATGAAGTATCATTTGCGTCTTTTAACGGACGCGATCAGGTTCAGGGATGGATTTACGTCCCGGCTTGCAAGCCAAAAGGAATTGTTCAGGTAATCCACGGATTTGGTGAACATTCCAGACGATATTTGCACATGATTTCTGCATTTTTAGATGCAGGGTATATTGTGGCAGCAGACGACCATGTCGGACATGGAAAAACTGCGATGGTCAATGATATATGGGGCGACTGGGGAGATAAAGGTCCGCACACAATGATGGAAGATGAGCATACATTAAAAGCAATTGTGTGCGAAAAATATCCGGACTTGCCATATTTCTTATTTGGTCACAGCATGGGCTCCTTTATAACAAGAGATTTCATTGCAAAATATGGAGATGAACTGACAGGGGCTACTATTTGTGGTACAACCGGAATCTTCCACGGAGCGAAAGAAGTGGGAGAAAAGCTGAAAGAAGTACTTGAAAACGGACACGGCGAGGAATCTAATCCAGAATTTGCAGGGGAACTGATGGGCTGGATGTGCGAGCGGTGCGGCGAGATCAGCATTGGTAATGAATGGATCTGCGCAGATCCGTATGTTCAGCGTGACCATGCAGAAGACCCATTTGATGCATTCACGAGACCTACAAGTAACCGTTCAATCTATGATTTCATACAAATGATGGAACAGATTGAAGGAACCGAATGGGCAGAAAAAGTTCCAATTGACCTGCCAATTTACAACATCGCAGGAGACCAGGATCCAGTTGGCGAATATGGAGTAGGAGTCTACCAGGTAAGTAACTGGCTGATACAGACCGGTCATACAGTCACAACAAAGCTGTATTCTGGATATCGTCATGAAATACATAATTATGCAGAGATAAAAAATGAAGTCGAAGCAGGAATTATCGCATTCATGGACGGAATATTAAGTTAAAAATGAGTGGAAAATTATATGGTGTTGGTGTCGGCCCGGGAGATCCGAAGCAGATGACGTATCTGGCTGTGGAGACCATTCAAAAGTGTCCGGTAATTGCAGTGCCTGCAGATGGAAAAGAACATGCAATCAGTTATAAGATTGCATCTGGAATCGTGACAGATATGAATCAAAAAGAATGTCTTGCATTATCTTCACCAATGACGAAAGATCCGAATGTTTTGAATGAAAATTATCAAAATGTGTCGAAAGAAATCATGAAGAAATTAGATGAAGGAAAAGATGTGGCATATCTGACGTTGGGAGATCCTACAATCTATTCGACATACATTTATATTCAACGGATTATAAAAGAGTCAGGCTATGAAGCAGAGATTATTAATGGAATTCCATCATTTTGTGCAGTGGCGGCTAAACTTGGAGATAGTCTTGCAGATAGATCCGAGCAGCTTCATATCATTCCATCCAACTATGATATCGAAGAAGCATTGGAACTTCCGGGAAATAAGATTCTTATGAAAGCAGCTTCCAAATTATCGGATGTGAAAAAGATTTTGAGAGATCATGAATTAGAAGCTCAGATGATTGAAAATTGTGGCATGGAAGAAGAAAGAATATATCAAAATATCGATGAGATGCCAGAAAAAGCGGCGTACTACACAACGTTGCTAGTAAAAAAATAAATGGCATTAAAAAAAACGTGTACTTGTAAGAAATGTGTTCTTTGCAAGTACACGTTTTGATATTATTCAGTCACTGTATTTTTCTCCACAGCATTTTCTTTCTCCGGGAACATTTTTCCAAAGATAAAACGGATACATGGTCCGCAGTAGAACATCTGCCAGAAAAATGCGACTGGGAAATTGAAAAATGTGGTCTGAAACCATGTGGAAATAATGTTTGAACCAGCATTTTTGAACAGTACAGTTGCAATCAGACTCATGACCGGGCACATAATGCAGATGATCATAGCAGAAATAGCAAGTGTGATTACAATCGGTCTGTCGTTTGGTGTGACTATGCGAAATGCAAGTGCATGAGCAAGCTTGTCTACGATAAAGAATTCCAGTAAAAATGCGACTGGCCACATAATCTTCATTTCGCCAAAAGCCATAAGGAAGACTTCGTTACTCATTCCACCAATATTTAGGGAAATGTTGTAGCAAATCATTACATAGACCATAAGGAATGACATCATCAGTGTGAAAATAACATTTTGAAATAAATTTTTTGGCATAATTGGTTCTCCTTTTTTTGAAATATTTGGTAATTAGTTAAAAAAGAGTACAAAAAAGACACTTGTGTTGTTCGTTATCAAGCATACACTTGTGTCGTTTCCAATTATACCATAGTTCTATATAAAATTTTCGTACAGGTATGGAGTATAGCAAAAAAAATGAAGAATTGCAAGTGTTAAAAAATAAACGGGAGACGCAGCAAAACGCCGAAGTACTACGGCTCCATCAGCGATTAACGATGTCCCTTTTTTTATATTTGTGATATACTGGAGGCAAATATTAGCTGGAAGGACTAGATTATGAAACCTGTAGTAGTAAGAAATGTTGCAATCGGTGATGGTATTCCGAAAATCTGTGTGCCGATTGTTGGTAAGACGATAGATGAGATTTTGAATCAGGCGAAGCATATCTGTGAGATAGGAGCAGATGTAGTAGAGTGGCGTGTGGACTGGTTCGAGGAAGTGAAAAATTACGAAAGTGTGGAAAATGCTGCGAAGCAGTTGAGAGATATTCTTGGAGAGACACCGATTCTTTTTACATTTCGCACCGCGAAGGAAGGTGGCGAGCGCACGATAGAATTAGATGAATATGTAGAGCTGAATGAAAAAATTGCGAAAAGTGGGTATGTGGATATTGTGGACGTAGAAGCATTTACTGGGGACACGTATGTGGAAAAAGTGATAAAAACAGCACATGAATGTGGAGTAAAGGTGATTGCGTCCAATCATGATTTTAGGAAGACGCTACCGAAGGAAGAACTGATTACACGTATGCGAAAAATGCAGGAACTTGGAGCTGATATTCCAAAGATTGCGGTGATGCCACAGAGTACGGAAGATCTTCTGGCACTTTTGTCTGCCACGGAAGAAATGAGACGATGCTATGCAGACCGCCCGGTTATTACAATGTCTATGGCAGGAACCGGGGTACTGAGCCGTATGTGTGGGGAAGTCTTTGGCTCAGCACTGACATTTGGCGCGGCAGGAAAAGTATCAGCACCGGGACAGATTGATGTGGAAGACTTAAGAACGGTACTTGAAATCATACACAAGAGTTTATAAATTCTGACCGGTATGTTGATTGCCGATATGAACTTTCGAGATATATCTCTTTTTTTGAGTACTTTAAATTGTTACTGTGTCGTACAAGGTTAATATGCTCAGATCAATCTGTCTTTTATGTCAGCAAAATTAATCTTCAGTTTTCCATCATAAATCATAACAGGGATAATATCATCAAATGTATACATATGGGGATAATCTTCTCCTTCGAAGAAATAGCACAGTACGGTCTCACGTTTCGGATCTACGATCCAGTATTCCCGGACACCGGCGCTCTGATATTTAGAAACTTTTTTTATGTAATCGTGGCTGCGGCTGGAAGGAGATACAATCTCGATACAAAAGTCTGGCGCACCATAAACACCTTTTTCGACAAGCCGGTCGAGCTGGCAGATTACGGAAATATCCGGCTGGATCATTGTGCGGTTGTTACAGTCGAGCTGCACATCAAGCGGGGCAGGAAGGACTTTACATGTACCTTTGTTATTGTGTATATATAGCTTAAGCTCGAAAAGCAGTTCACTGATCAGTTCCTGGTGTACAGAACGAGGTACTTCCGGAAAGATCAGATGCCCGTCGATGAGTTCAGCACGGACATCATTCAGTGCTTTCAGAGTTGCAAAATAGCTTGACTGGGAGGCATGGAATAGACTATGATAGTGAAAAAGAAAAGGTGAGAGGACTGGGGAAATTATGAAAAAGAGTAATCCAAAGGCACTTATGCCAATTGGTGTATTTTTGGTTTTGTATCTGGGGCTTGGAATTGTTTTTGAATACGTGATGAAGATACCGATGGGATTTTACAACATTCCAATTGTACTTGCATTTATGGTGGCCATTTTAGTGGCCTGTTTTCAGAACAGGGAAGTTAGTTTTGATGAGAAATTGTCCATCATGGCGCAGGGACTGGCAGATAAAAATATTATTACAATGTTGTTGATATTTCTTGTGGCGGGCAGCTTTGTTGGAGTTGTGGGAAGAAGCAGTGCAGAGAGTGTGGCGTATTTCATGCTTTCACTGATTCCGGCCAAGTTTTCCGTGGCGGTGTTATTTGTAGTTGCGTGTTTTGTATCAACAGCTATGGGAACTTCAGTCGGAACAATTACATTGATTGCCCCGATTGCGGCGGCAGTTTCTGATGCTTCAGGATTTGATCTGGCGCTCTGCATCGGTTCGGTCATGGGTGGTGCTATGTTTGGGGACAATCTTTCTTTTATATCAGACACGACGATTGCGGCGTGTAACGGACAGGGCTGTCCGATGAAAGATAAATTCCGGGAGAATTTCTGGATTGCATTTCCTGCAGCATTGGTAACGTTAGGTCTGATACTTGTATTGTCATTGCGCACGGATCTTGGTGGGGCAGTGAACCATGAGTATCATCTGATCCAGATGGTTCCATATATTTTAGTACTGATTGGCGGTATTATCGGGATCAATGTATTTCTGGTACTTTTGATCGGTATTTTCTCCGGAATTGTAATTATGCTTGCGACAGGACAGACAAGCTTTGTGGACTTGATCAGCAGTATGGGATCTGGAATTTCCGGAATGTTTGAGACTTGTATGGTAGCGGTACTGGTAGCAGCATTGTGTGCTCTGATTCGCGAGTATGGCGGCTTTGAGTCGCTGCTGTCTGTGATACGCAGGATATTTCGTGGACGAAAGGGCGGTCAGTTTGGCATGGGGCTTTTAGTAGCTGCAATGGATATCGCAACGGCGAATAACACGGTGGCTATTGTCATGGCAAATCCAATTGCAGTGGAGATGTCTGAAGAATATGGAATTACACACAGCAAAGCAGCATCATTGTTGGACACATTTTCCTGTATTTCGCAGGGAGTCATTCCTTATGGTGCTCAGATGTTGGTGGCATTGTCTGCAATTCACGAGATGGGGCATGAACTTTCAGCATTTGATGTAATACCGAAGTTGTTCTATCCGGGATTATTGTTAGTCAGTTCGCTCATATTTATTTTTATAATTCCTCAGAAGAAAGTTTCATAAGTGGATAGAAACTGATTTTGCCAAATGACTTTTGGGAAAATTGACAATGACATTTATTTCTTATATAATAATAACCTATTGAAATGGTAAGAAAAGGGGACTGCAACAGATGTTAAATCAGTTTTCAAGAACACAGTTATTGCTAGGAAAAGAAGCAATGGATAAATTAAGGAATTCCAGAGTCGCAGTGTTTGGTATTGGCGGAGTCGGTGGATATGTGTGCGAGGCTCTTGTAAGAAGCGGAGTCGGTCATTTTGATTTGATTGATGATGATAAGGTGTGTCTGACGAATTTGAACCGTCAGATCATTGCTACGAGAAAGACTGTTGGACAGTATAAAACAGATGTGATGAAGGAGAGAATGTTGGACATCAATCCAGATATTGAAGTAAATGTTCACAAATGTTTTTTCCTCCCGGAGAATGCAGAGGAGTTTCCGTTTGATCAGTATGATTACGTGGTTGATGCAGTAGATACGGTGACTGCCAAAATTGAACTCGTTATGAAAGCAAAAGAGATGGAAGTGCCGATCATCAGCAGCATGGGAGCTGGTAATAAACTTGATCCAAGTGCATTTCGTGTGGCAGACATTTACAAGACAAAGATGTGTCCACTTGCGAAAGTTATGCGCCGTGAGTTAAAACAGCGTGGCGTGAAGAAATTGAAAGTGGTATATTCCGAGGAGAAGCCAACGAGACCACTGGAGGATATGGCTATCAGTTGCAGAAATCATTGCATCTGCCCGCCGGGAGCCAAGCATAAATGTACTGAGAGAAGAGATATTCCGGGAAGCGTTGCATTTGTACCTTCGGTTGTCGGACTGATCATTGCAGGAGAGGTAATCAAAGATCTGACTGTAGAAGAACGTGCCATTTATTTCAATTAGAGGATTTGTATGGAGCTGAGAGTTTTACGATATTTTTTGACTGTAGCAAAGGAACAGAGCTTTACGAAGGCAGCAGAACAATTACATATTACACAGCCGACACTTTCCAGGCAGCTTGCGGCTTTGGAGGAAGAGCTGGGAACACTTCTTTTTCATCGCAATGGTCGTAATGTTACATTAACGGATGAGGGACTTTTGCTAAAACGCAGAGCCTTGGAAATCACAGATCTGGAAGAAAAGATTCTGGATGAATTCAGCAACAGTGAAAGCGCTGTAGAAGGAATTGTTTCCATAGGATGTGGTGAATTTACTGCAGTGGAGATTCTGGCGAAAATATGCGAAGGCTACAAGAAAAAATATCCGCTTGTACAGATTGCATTACATACGGGTACAGCAGATGTTATCTACGAGATGATGAATAAAGGACTGGTAGATATCGGGGTGTTTTTGGAACCAGTAGACACAGCAGGATTTGACTACATCCGGATGCAGGACAGTGACCAATGGGTTGTGGCAATGCGCCCGGACGATCCGCTTGCCATTAAGGAATATATCCGGAAAGAGGAGCTGGTAAAGCTTCCGCTTATATTACCGGAACGTATGAATGTGCAGAGTGAGCTTGCAAACTGGTTTGGAAAGGATTTTGAAAAGCTGAATATTTCATTTGTCAGCAATCTGGGAACCAACGCAGGGGTTATGGCGATGCACGGATTAGGTTACCCTATTTCAGTTGAGGGCGCTCCAAGATATTGGCGGGAGGACTTACTTGTTCAGAAAAAGCTACATCCGGAGATTAAAGCGAGCACTGTGATTGCATGGAGAAGAAATATTCCATATGCAAAACCGGTGCGTCTGTTTATAGATGAAATTAATGCTTTTAAAGCATAGTAGATGATGTAATATAGGTATTGGTCATAATATAATAAAAGCGATACAATAGATGTGTAAGGACAAGAGATGTAAAGGTTTCTGTGCTTGCACATTTTTGTTAAGGAGGATATAATCATGGCAAAGATCGTACAGACAGCAGGTAGAAATACTCTTGGAGAATTCGCTCCGGAATTTGCACATTTTAATGATGACGTTCTGTTTGGAGAGAACTGGAACAATCAGGATATTGATGTAAAGACAAGAAGTATCATTACAGTTGTAGCACTTATGTCACAGGGAATTACAGATTCTTCATTGAAATTTCATTTACAAAATGCAAAGGATCATGGCGTGACACAGAAAGAAATTGCAGCGATTATCACTCATGTAGCATTTTATGCAGGATGGTCGAAAGGATGGGCAGTATTCAATCTTGCAAAAGAAGTATGGGGAGCTGGTGAAGGAGATCTTCCATGCGAGGATGAGGCAATGCGCGCACACGCAAAAGAGATGGTATTCCCAATTGGTGTACCAAATGATGGATTCGCACAATACTTCACAGGACATAGCTTCCTGGCTCCGGTATCCACCAGTCAGGTTGGAATCTTCAACGTAACATTTGAGCCGGGGTGCCGTAACAACTGGCATATTCACCATGCAAAGAGTGGTGGTGGACAGATTCTTGTATGTGTAGCCGGACGCGGATATTATCAGGAAGAAGGAAAAGAAGCCATCGAGATGAAACCGGGAGACTGCATCAACATTCCGGCAGAAGTGAAACACTGGCATGGAGCAGCACTAGATAGCTGGTTCAGTCATCTAGCAGTCGAAGTACCGGGAGAAGAGACATCCAATGAGTGGTGTGAATCGGTAACCGACGAAGAGTATGGAAAGTTAAAATAAACTGCATGTAGTATATATAGAGAGAAGTACAACTGCAGAAGGCAAATCAGATTTGTCTCCGGCAGTTGTATTTTTTTATATATGCTGTGCGGAAACATTTTTGAAATTCGTGAAGAAGTGAATAAAAACATTTTTGATTTTCATGAAAAATATCGACTAAAATCGGAAGATAGATATATAATCTATACGAAGGACTTGAAATATCAAGATGGAATTACGTATATTCCACTTTATATGACAATGCTATTATAAGAAAGTGAGGTACTTAACATGGAATTACAGGCAGCATTTGAAACAAGACGGAGTATCAGACATTATGATCCGGAGAAGAAAGTAACAAAAGAGCAGGTGGAGACATTGATTAAAGCGGCAAGTCTTGCACCGTCCTGGAAAAATACACAGACATCCAGATACTATTGCATTTTATCTGAGGATAAGATAGAGGAAGTACGTGAGAAATGTCTGCCGGAATTTAATCAGAAGAACTCAGCCGGAGCCGGGGCACTTATTGTAACAACGTTTGTAAAAGGTCTGGTTGGGTTTAATAAGGAAGGAATTGCAGAAAATGAAGTCGGTGACGGATGGGGATATTATGATCTTGGATTACAGAACGAGAATCTTCTTCTTAAGGCAACCGAACTGGGACTAGATACATTGGTCATGGGTATCAGAGGTGCAACACCGATTCGTGAGATATTAAATGTTCCAGAGACAGAAAATGTTGTAGCAGTCATTGCAGTTGGTTATAAAGCAAAAGAAGCATCCATGCCGAAACGTAAGGATGTAGAAGAAGTTGCAAAATTTTTCTAAAAGTGCTGAAGAAAAACAGAAAGTATTTATTAAAATAAAAATATCCTGATCAAGTTACAAAACTAGAAAACCTTGTAACTGTCAGGATATTTTCATTTTGTGCTGTCAGCGAAAAAGCGTTACTTACCGACAGCCCCTTTATATAGCTGTAAAGTTACATAAAGAGTAACCTTAGAACAATCCTGTAATCTTTCCTTCTGCGTCGACATCAATTCTTTCAGCAGCCGGTACTTTTGGAAGTCCTGGCATGGTCATGATATCTCCGGTCAATGCTACGATGAATCCGGCTCCTGCGGAAATCTTTAAGTTTCTTACAGTAACGTCAAAATCTGTCGGTGCACCGAGTTTAGTGGCATCGTCTGTTAAACTGTACTGAGTCTTTGCCATACAGATCGGAGCATTTTCAAATCCAAGGTCAGCGAGCTGTTTTGCCTGTTTCTGGGCAGCCGGTGTCAGGACAGCTTTTCTTCCACCGTAAACTTTCTGTACGATCTGGTCTAATTTCTCCTGGATCGTTGTATCTTCCTCATAGCAGTAGTGGAAGTCATTTGGCTCATCACATAAGCGGATCACTTCTTCTGCCAGCTTAAGACCACCTTCGCCGCCTTTTGCCCATACTTCGGAAAGAGCAACATTGACGCCAACTTCTTTACATTTTGCTTCTACAAGATCAAGCTCAGCCTTTGTATCTGTCGGGAATGCATTGATTGCAACAACACAAGGAAGTCCGAATACATTTTTTATATTATTTACATGTTTCATCAGGTTCGGGATACCTTTTTCCAGAGCCTCTAAATTTTCCTGGTTTAAGTCAGCTTTTGCAACGCCGCCGTTGTATTTCAGAGCGCGTACTGTTGCCACGATAACAACTGCGTTTGGCTTCAGGCCAGCCATGCGGCACTTGATATCCAGGAATTTCTCAGCACCGAGGTCAGCACCAAATCCTGCTTCTGTGATGGCGTAATCAGCGAGGTTCAGAGCCATTCTTGTAGCTGTTACTGAGTTACAGCCGTGTGCGATATTTGCAAATGGTCCACCGTGAATGATCGCCGGAGTGTGCTCCAGTGTCTGAACAAGGTTCGGCTTCAAAGCATCTTTTAACAGCGCGCACATAGCTCCTTCAGCGTGGAGGTCATGAGCGGTTACTGGCTTCTGCTCAGAAATCTTTCCATATGTGTAGCCGATGATGATGCGGCCAAGTCTTTCTTTCAGATCAGTAATGTCTTTGGACAGACACAGAACAGCCATGATTTCGGAAGCAACAGTGATGTCGTATCCATCTTCTCTTGGAACACCGTTGACTCTTCCACCAAGTCCGTCTGTTACAAAACGAAGCTGGCGGTCATTCATGTCAACACAACGTTTCCATACGATTTTACGTGGGTCGATGTTTAATTCATTTCCCTGGTAAATATGGTTGTCGATGAGGGCTGCTAATAAGTTGTTGGCAGCTCCAATTGCGTGAAAATCACCGGTGAAGTGAAGGTTGATATCCTCCATTGGCACAACTTGCGCATATCCGCCACCGGCAGCACCGCCTTTGATTCCGAATACAGGTCCAAGAGAAGGCTCGCGAAGTGCGACCATAACCTTTTTATTCAGACGCTGCATTGCATCAGCAAGTCCGACAGTTGTGGTTGTCTTTCCTTCTCCGGCAGGTGTCGGGTTGATTGCTGTGACAAGAATTAATTTGCCGTCTTTGTTCTGGGATTTCTTTAAGAAATTGTAGTCAATCTTTGCTTTGTATTTGCCATATTGCTCTAAGTACTCATCCGGGATTCCGGCTTTCCCTGCAATGGCAGTGATTGGTTCCATTGTACACTCCTGTGCGATCTCGATATCAGTTTTCATCTTCATTTCCCTCCTGTTAATAAAAAAGGACAACATCTATCGTTAGGATAAATGTTGCCCAGACGGTCGGCTTAATACGACTTCTGATTCCTCTGTGGTACTCCACAATTATCCGCCAGTCATCAGAATGCTTAATAATATCTTATGGTATCCGGAACTAAAAGTCAATGAAAAAATGAACTTCATTGATATTTATAAGGTAAAATGTTACAATAGTTAGGCAATTTTAAAGTAAATTTTTGAGAAACCAACGACAGGAGGGCATGTGATGACATTACAGCAGTTAAGGTATGTGACGACCGTTGCGGAGACAGGCACTATGAGCGAAGCAGCCCGTCGTCTTTTTGTTTCTCAGCCAGGACTCACAAAAGCAATTAGAGAACTGGAACAAGAGATGGGAATTATCATTTTTGACAGGACGAATAAGGGAATCGAAGTGTCAAAGGATGGAGCGATATTTTTAGGATATGCAAGGCAGGTGCTGGAGCAGGCATCACTTTTGGAAGAGCGATATAAGCTTCAGGCAGGAGGCAAGAAAGAATTTAGTGTCTCTACACAACATTATTCTTTCGCAGTCAATGCATTTGTTGACCTAATCAAAGAATTTGGCGGGGACAATTATGATTTTTCTCTTCGAGAGACACAGACATATGAGATCATCGATGATGTGGCGAAGATGAGAAGTGAGATTGGAATTTTGTATCTGAACGATTTTAACCGGACCGTATTAAAGAAGATCATCAAGGCGAATGATCTGGAATTTGAGACTTTATTTACGGCCAAACCACACATTTTCGTCAGTACTTCAAATCCGTTGGCAGGAAAAGAATCTGTAACGATGGAAGATTTAAAGACATACCCATATCTGTCTTTTGAGCAGGGAGAACACAACTCTTTTTACTTTTCAGAGGAAATATTCAGTACTACAGAGCGTGCGAAGAATATCCGTGTACGTGACCGCGCGACACTTTTTAATTTACTGATTGGACTGAATGGATATACGGTGTGTAGTGGAGTTATTGATGAGGAGCTGAACGGAGCTAATATTGTGGCAGTACCTTTAAAAGAAGAAGGAGATATGGAGATTGGCATTCTGACGCACCATAGAATTCGTGGGAGCCGGATGAGTGAATTTTATATTCAGGCTCTGCAAAAATATATCAGCTGGAAGAATGCCGAGGCATTCTTGATATAAAATTTATATACCGGCAAAACGGTGAAATTGACTTTTGACATGTGCATCTATATAATAGGAAACTGAAAATACAAAGGATGAGCAGAGGTGTTACACATGGCCGGTAAGAATTTTTCAGGAAAGCAGATGTCAGAAGCATTTATAAACAGTGCATTTCTGGCGTTGTCAGGAGGTTTTCAGGACGCTTATACATATAATACGAGAAATGAAGTTTTTTCCAACGCGCAGACAGGAAATGTAGTATTGATGAGTCAGCATTTTATGACCGGAGACTGGAAGGCCGGAGTACGATATTTGCTGCCTCTTATAGCATTTGTTCTTGGAGTTTTCGTGGCAGATCAGATCCAGATGCGGTATAAATATGCCAGACGGCTTCACTGGAGGCAGGGGATTCTGCTTGCAGAGATCGTCATATTATTTGTCGTAGGATTTATTCCGCACAGTCTGAATATGACAGCGACGATTCTCGTGTCCTTTGCCTGTGCGATGCAGGTGCAGACATTCCGGAAGATGGGTGGTTATTCCTATGCGAGTACCATGTGCATCGGTAACTTAAGAAGTGGCACGGCAGCGTTTTCCCATTATCTTCAGGATAAAAAAACAGAGCAGTTAAAGCAGGCCGCTTATTATTTTGGAATTATCTTTTTATTTGCAATCGGAGCAGGACTTGGCGGCAACTTGACAGAACATTTTGGAATCCATATGATCTGGATCTCCTGTATTCTCCTGGGGCTTAGCTTTTTATTAATGTTTGAGAATGAGTGATAAAAATGAATATAACAGAGTTAAGATATATCATTGAAATTGCACAGTGTGGTTCGGTGAGTGCGGCATCCAAGCGTTTGTATGTTGCACAGCCGAACATCAGTAAGGCAATCCGGAATCTGGAAGAGGAATATCAGATCCAGCTCTTCGTGCGGACAGCGAGGGGAATGGTTCCTACTAGGGAAGGACAGCAGTTTATTGCGCAGGCGCGGCTGGTCATTCAGGAAATTGAAGGGTTGAACCGTAAATTCCCGGGAAATAAAAAAGGGACTGATGTAGAGATGAAAATTTCTATACCAAGAGCCAGCTATGCATCTTATGCATTTGGAAAGTATGTAGAGCAGGTGAGAGATGCAGAAGAGCTGAGACTACACATCCGGGAGTGCAATTCTGTCCAGGCGCTGGACAATCTTACGAAGAAGCATTACAATCTTGCGCTGATCCGGATGGAAGACAAATACGAAGAATATTACTATTCCATTATTCATTTAAGAGGTCTGGAATATGAAAAGATCATGGATTTCCAGTACCGTCTTGTTGTCAATGAGAATGATCCGCTGGCAACGAAAAAACTGAATGGATATGAAGATCTGGAATCTTATATCGAGCTGATACACGGAGATTCCAGACTGCCGAACGGGGAGTATCTGGACATTAAGGAAACGCCGGAGAATCAGAATGCACACAGGCGGATTCATGTATATGAGCGTGGCAATCAGTTTATGCTTTTGAAAGATATACCGGGAACCTATATGTGGGTGTCACCGATTCCGGAAGAACTTCTCCGAAGAAATGGACTGGCACAGCGTAAGATAGAATGGCAGCAGCGGCGGATGAAAGATGTTATGGTATATCCGGGCAGAAAGTTTCTGAGCGAAGATGAACGGGAGTTTATCCGGCAGCTGAAGAAAGAAGCAATAGAAGTCTCAAAATAGCGAGGCTTCTTTTTTTGAACTTTAAAGTTACTTGAAACTAATAAATATATGCAAAAGTATATAGCACTCATGCTTTATTGATATTTTCATGGCAATAAAAATTGAGATAAAATAGAAATAGAATAAATTTGATTCATGAGGAGGTTTTTTATGTTAGACGCATCTTATTACGAGAAGACAGATGAGATTATTGCCTGTCACACGCGTGAAGAGCGGTCGCTGATTCCGATTATCCAGGATATTCAGGAGGAATACCGCTATCTTCCACCGGAATTATTAAGTTATGTGGCCGGAAAAATTGGCATTTCAGAAGCAAAGGCTTTCAGCGTGGCAAGTTTTTATGAGAACTTCTCGTTTGAAGCAAAGGGCAAATATGTTATTAAAGTCTGTGATGGTACGGCCTGTCATGTGCGTAAATCAATTCCGATACTGGAAGGATTATATAAAGAGCTGGGGCTTAATAAAGATAAACACACAACAGATGATCAGTTATTTACAGTAGAGACCGTTTCCTGTCTTGGCGCATGCGGACTTGCACCGGCAGTCATGATCAATGACGAGGTGTATGGTAAGATGACACCGGAAAAAATGAGTGAATTAATCAAAAAACTGCGGGAGGAATAACAGATGAAACTGGAAAACAGAACACAACTTACACTCCTGCGTGAACAATGCCAGGAGAAGAGAAATAAAGAAACATGTAAGATACTGGTCTGTGGAGGGACCGGATGTCTTGCAGGTGGTTCTGACAAAATCTTTGACAGATTCAGTGAACTGACAGCGGGTATGGATCATGTTGAGGTCAGAATCGGAGCGGAGATTGCACATGGAGAACATGTCGGCGTTAAGAAAAGTGGATGTCATGGCTTTTGCGAGATGGGTCCGCTTGTCAGAATTGAACCTTATAATTATCTCTACTTAAAAGTAAAGCTGGAAGACTGTGAAGAAATCTTTGAAAAGTCAGTCCTCCATGGAGAGCCAGTCACACGTCTGATGTACAAGCAGGATAATGAGGTCTATCAGACTCAGGAAGAAATTCCATTCTATGCAAAACAGACAAGACTTGTTCTGAAAAACTGCGGTCACATTGATGCAGAACATATAGAAGATGCACTGGCAGTAGGTGCATATGAAGCATTTGAAAAAGCTGTATTTGAGATGACGCCGGAGGCCGTAATCAAAACGATTACCCAGTCAAATCTGCGTGGACGTGGAGGCGCTGGTTTCCAGACTGGAAGAAAATGGTCCCAGGTTGCCGGACAGAAAGAAAAAATCCGTTATGTCGTCTGCAATGGTGATGAAGGAGATCCGGGAGCATTCATGGACAGAAGCATCATGGAAGGAGATCCGCACCGCATGATCGAAGGTATGATGATCGCAGCCTATGCGGTACAGGCACAGGAAGGATATATTTATGTCCGTGCGGAATATCCGCTGGCAGTCAGCAGACTTCGCATTGCAATCAGACAGGCAGAAGAGCTTGGAATTCTGGGAGATAATATTTTGGGAACAGGATTTAGCTTCCATTTACATATCAACCGTGGAGCAGGAGCTTTCGTATGTGGTGAGGGCTCAGCCCTGACAGCATCCATTGAAGGTAAGCGTGGAATGCCGCGTGTAAAACCGCCTAGAACCGTTGAAAAGGGATTGTTTGGAAAACCGACGGTTCTGAATAATGTTGAGACTTATGCGAATGTACCGATGATCGTGAAGCATGGAGCTGACTGGTATACAGGAATCGGAACACCGGAAAGTCCGGGAACGAAAGCATTTGCCCTGACGGGAAATGTAAATAATACTGGTCTGATCGAGGTGCCGATGGGTATTACGTTAAGAGAGATCATCTTTGATATTGGCGGCGGAATCCGTGATGGCAAGAAATTTAAAGCTGTTCAGATCGGAGGACCATCTGGAGGATGTCTGACAGAATCACAGCTGGACAGTAAGATGGACTTTGATTCACTGACGAAGATTGGTGCTATGATCGGTTCTGGCGGACTGGTTGTTATGGATGAGAATACCTGTATGGTTGAAGTTGCAAGATTCTTTATGAACTTTACGCAGCGTGAAAGTTGTGGAAAATGTGTACCATGCCGTGAGGGAACGAAACGTATGCTGGAGATTCTGGAGCGTATCGTTGCCGGAGAAGGAAGAGAAGGTGACATCGAAGAGCTGGAAGAGTTAGCTGATATGATTGAAAACACAGCTCTCTGCGGTCTTGGAAAGAGTGCGCCAAAACCGGTAATCAGCACGATCCAGGCATTCCGGGAAGAATATGAAGAGCATATCCGTGATAAGAAATGCCGTGCCGGTATCTGTGCAAATCTCCGGAATTACAAGATCGATCCGGAAAAATGTAAGGGATGCTCCAAGTGTGCAAGAAATTGTCCGGTTGGTGCCATTACAGGTAAGATTAAATCACCGTATGTGATCGACAGCGCAAAATGTATCAAATGTGGAGCATGTTTAGAGAATTGTTCCTTTGGTGCAGTCTATACAGAATAACCGAGGAGGAAAGAATATGGGATCAATGATGATCGATGGCCGGCGTGTGGAATTTACGGATGAACCAAATGTTCTGGCCGTTATCCGCAAAGCCGGAATAGATATACCAACATTATGCTACCATTCTGAATTATCCATTTACGGTGCATGCCGTCTTTGTACTGTAGAAAATGAATGGGGAAAGACGTTTGCTTCCTGTTCAGAAAAACCGAAGGACGGAATGGTCATTTATACGAATACACCAAGACTGATCAAATACAGAAAGCAGATCATAGAATTGCTTTTAGCATCGCACTGCAGAGATTGTACAACCTGTATCAAGAGCGGGGAATGTCATCTCCAGGATCTTGCACACAGACTGGGAGTGCACGATGTCCGGTTTGAGAATACAAAAGAGCCACATCCGATTGATGATAGCTCACCGGCAATTGTACGTGATCCAAATAAATGTATTCTCTGTGGTGACTGTGTGCGTATGTGCGACAATGTACAGGGAGTAAATGCCATTGATTTTGCCTATCGTGGAACAGAAGCAATTGTATCTCCTGCATTTAATAAGCCAATTGCCCAGACAGACTGTGTAAACTGTGGACAGTGCCGTGTTGTCTGTCCGACCGGAGCAATCAGTATTAAGACGAATATTGATGTTGTCTGGGATGCGCTTGCTGATAAAGATACCATTGTAATTGCCCAGATCGCACCGGCTGTACGTGTGGCAGCAGGTGAGGAATTCGGAATTCCAAAGGGTGAGAATGTGATGGGAAAACTGGTCGGAGTTCTTCACAGACTTGGCTTTGATGAGGTCTATGACACAGCATATGGAGCTGATCTGACAGTTATGGAAGAGTCGAAAGAATTTATGGAGAGATTCAACGCAGGAGAAAACCTTCCGTTATTTACCTCATGCTGTCCGGCGTGGGTGAAATTCTGCGAGAACCGTTATCCGGAACTTGTTCCACATCTGTCTACCTGCCGTTCACCACAGCAGATGTTTGGAGCAGTCGTAAGAGAATACTATAAGAATCCGGAAAATAATGCCGGTAAAAAATTAGTATCTGTATCAATTATGCCATGTACGGCAAAGAAAGAAGAAATTCTTCGTCCAGAATCAAAAACGAATGGCAGACAGGACATAGATTATGTTCTGACAACAACCGAATTGATTTCTATGATTAAGCGGGCAGGAATTATGTTTGACCAGGTTGAAATCGAATCTGCAGATGTACCATTTGGAATTGGTTCCGGAGCCGGAGTGATCTTTGGAGTGACAGGAGGAGTCACAGAAGCTGTTCTTCGTAAGATTACACAGGGACACAAGCGTGCAGATATGGAAGAATTGAAGTCCAGCGGAGTGCGTGGTGATGATGGAATCAAAGAGATTGTCTATGATTATAATGGCAAAGAAATCAAAGCTGCAATCGTAAGCGGCCTTGCAAATGCAGACCAGTTACTGAAGAAGATTAAGAGCGGAGAGGTTCATTATGATTTCGTAGAAGTTATGGCATGCAGACGCGGATGTGTCATGGGTGGCGGACAGCCGCTGGATGCAGGTGCACATACGAGAGAAGCACGTATGCAGGGACTGTATAAGGCAGATGTCAACACCCAGATTAAGAAATCAGATGAAAATCCGATGGTACAGTCTTTGTATGAAGGACTTTTGAAAGGTAAAACACATGAACTTCTGCACAGAAATTTTACGGAAGCTGAGAAAGAAAAGAATAAATAAAAACAGACCTGCATATAGTTGGAGATGACTTTTTAACAAAGTTTTGAATATTTAAAATTATTTTGTAAAACTACATAAAATCTTAAGAAAAGGAGTGTATAGTGGAGTGTGAAAGAGAGGGTTATTATGGCTTATCACACAACACCATACTTACTCCTTTTTTTGCCGGCAGCACTTCTTTTCTATCAGATCACTCCGGCAAGATGGAGAAGTTATACATTGCTCATATTTAGTTATTTGTTTTTCTGGAGCTTTAGTGAAAAATTAATTATTTATCTGATCGGGACAACATTTCTGACGCATCATATCTGTATTTGGATGGATACGATGGACAAGCGCGATAAGAGAAAAAAGAGAGTACTTCAGTTAGGTATTTTTTTGCTTTTAGGAACGATTTTGTGTCTGAAGTATCGAAATTTTTTCTTTGGAAATGTTTCGAAGCTGGCAATGTTGCTTCATATAGACTGGAGCTATCGGGATCAACTGATCTTCCTGCCAATTGGAATTTCTTTTTATACACTATCTGCAATCGGATATATGACAGATGTGTACTGGGGAAAGGTAAAGGCAGAGTACAGTCTGGTGAAGACCGCATTGTTTCTTGGATTCTTCCCGATAATCGTAGAGGGTCCGATCTGCAGATGGGAAGATGTGGAAAGTACTTTGTTTAAAAATGAATCTGTAAAGGCAGCGAACGTTTTTAAGGGGAGTTATCGGATCATCTGGGGATTGTTTAAAAAGATGATTATTGCGGACAGGCTTGCAGTGCTGGTCGACAAGGTGTATGTCGGATACGAGAGCTACAGTGGTGCCGTAATCGTGGCAGCGGCGATTTCATATACGATACAGTTGTATATGGAATTTTCGGGCTGTATGGATATGGTCATCGGAAGTGCCGGACTTTTTGGAATTCACCTGCCGGAGAATTTCAGCCAGCCGTTTTTTGCAAAGACATGTACAGATTTCTGGAAACGATGGCACATTACGCTTGGTGTCTGGTTCAAGAACTATATTTTTTATCCGGTATCCATTTCCAAGACGGCCAGAAAGTGGAATAAATTTACGAGAAAACATTTCAAAGGGGATTTTGGAAAATATATGGCGAGAATGGGAATTGCAGCAATGGCACTTTTCCCGGTATGGATCAGTAATGGTCTGTGGCATGGTCCGAAATGGAATTACATTTTTTACGGATTATATTACTTTGGCTTGATTTTTATGGGACTTGCATTGGAACCGGTAAGAGACAGAATTCTTGCAGTACTTCATATTGATCCGGAGTGTATGTTCTATAAAGCATTTCAGACAGTGAAGATGCTGATCATCATATTCACGGGTGAAATGTTTTTCCGAGGAGATGGCTTCCGTCAGGGATTTCATATGTTTAAAAGTATCTTTCAGGGATTCACGACAGAGACGTTTAAGGATGGCACCTTGCTTACATTAGGTTTGGATCAGAATGATTTCAGAATTATAATAATTGGCTGTATGATAGTATTTTTCGCAGATCTGATAAAGGAGTATTGGCCGAAAGAAACAAAAATGTGTCAAAAACAGTGGATCTGCACGGTTGAAAAAGCATTTGTTCCTGGAAAATGGGTCATTTGTTATGGTCTTGTTATGGCAATTCTAATCTTTGGGGCATATGGAGAAGGTTATCAGATGATCGATTTGATTTATGCAGGATTTTAGAGGATATAGGCATGAAGAAAAAGATAGGAATATTTATATTTATAGTGATATGCAGTACGGTGATGTTATCTGACTGGATAGAACGTATCTATATCGGCAGACTTGCAGGGCTGCCGGGAAGATATAACAGCTATGTCGGTATTCAAAAAGAACAAAAAGATTCTATAGATATGCTTGTAATTGGGGATAGTGAGAGCATGACGTCGATATCTCCGATGGAATTGTGGAAAAGTACCGGAATTACAAGTTATATATGTGGACAATCTGGTCAGCGTATTTCAGAATCGTATTATATGTTAAAGCATGCTTTAGATTATCAGTCACCACAGGTCGTACTATTGGAAACTAATATGTTGTTTCGCTATACGAATACACCGGATAGTCTGCGCAGCTCCATCAGTGATACGGCTATGTATTATTTTCCAGTGTTACAATATCATAATTTGTGGAAAAATATCGTGAATGATCAGATACCGGAAGGATGGCAGTCTTACAAAGGCTTTGCGATCCGGCCGGGAGTGGCGCCGTACAGCAAAGGCAGTTACATGAAGAAGACGAAAAAGGAAAAAGAAATACCCCAAATAAATCTCTGGTATTTGGATAAAATCCGGAAACTGTGTGAGAAAAACAAAATTCAGCTCTTGCTTTACACATCGGCTTCTCCGGTGAATCATAATTACAAGAGATACAATGCAGTGCTAAAATACGCCGGGAAGTATGGAATTCCTTATCTTGATTTTAATCAGAAGCTTAAGGAACTGGGAATCGACTGGAAAAGTGACACTCTGGATAAGGGCGATCATTTGAATCTGTCAGGAGCACATAAAATTACAGATTACATGACCACGTATCTGCAAGAGCATTATATGCTGCCGGATCACAGAGGCGATGAGAAATTTACGAGATGGGATACGATGGCAGAGCAGTATACAGCGGAGACAGGATATTAGCTGGGACGCATTCTTGAATAGGTTGTCAGAATTTCATAAAAAATCCCAAGATGGAGAGATAGTAGAGGAGTTGTCCATCTTGGGATTTTATCATTTTACTGCAGTTAGTCTGTATAAAAATGATAAATAATTTGCTTTTTATAGGTTTCACCGGCTTTTACCACAGGGCTTGGGAAATTCGGATGATGAATAGCATCTGGAAAATATTGTGGCTCGAAGCACACAGCATCTCTTGCCTCGTATACATGCCCTTGCTTTCCGGCAACATGCTCCAGATAGTTGGCAGTGTAAAGCTGGATTCCAGGATAATCTGTCGATAAGTCCATGGAGATGCCGCTCTGGTCACCTGTTGCAGTCAACACTTTGTGAGGAACGCCATATCCGGTTCCAATTACCCAGTTGTGATCGTAGCCGCGGGCAGTCTGCAACATAGAATCTTCAATATCAGTGCCAAGATAACGTCCGTCCCGAAAATCCATAACCGTTCCGGTGACAGAAGTAATCTCTCCAGTTGGAACAGAAGCAGCATCAGTTGGAGTATAGAAGTCTGCTGCCAGCGTAACCTTATGATTCAGAATATCACCGGAACCTTCTCCGTTCAGATTGTAGTAACTGTGGTGCGTCATGCTGATCAATGTATCCTGATCCGGAGCTGCTTCGTATGTAATCGAGAAAGCAGGCTCTTCGTTCTGGCCGGAAATCTCGTAGGTGACAGACATGGTCAGTGCTCCTGGGAATCCCTGATCCATATGAGGGCTTTCCAGAGAAAATGTAATGGAGGTATCTGTTTTAGCTGCTACGTTCCAGATCCGTTTTGAGTAAGAGTCCGGACCGCTGTGAAGATTATTTTCTCCATCGTTGGCAGCCAGTTTATATTCTGTACCATTCAGTGTAAATGAAGCACCTCCAATACGATTGGCGCTTCTGCCGACATTATTTCCAAAGCAGGTGTCATCGGCCACGTAGCCTGCAAGATCATCATAGCCAAGGACAACATCCGTTGGCTTGCCATTCTTATCCGGGACGAGCAGGCGTACGAGAGTGCTGCCGTAATCTGTGACAGAAAGTTCAATGGCGTCATTTTTTAATGTATATAATCTGACTGTTCTGCCGTCACATAAAGTTCCGAAATCGGTAGTTGTAATCATAATCCAATCTCCTCGTAGAAAACAAATATATAAAACTAAAACTGAAACTAAATTTAGTATAGTACCTGGAAAGAAGTTTCGCAAGAAATAAAAAGTATAGACTTATATAGAATATATAAAAAAGTAGACAAAAGAAAAGAAAAAGAGCATAATGTGGTTATTGAAAAATCAAAGGAAGAAAACATATGAAAAGATATAATAGAAAGAAAAATATCCGCTGGAATACGATGAAGATTCTGGTAACCGGATTTTTGCTTGTAATTGTGACCGGAGCAGTTCTTTTATGGCTTCCGGTCAGTAACCAGAAGCCGATTGAATTCTTTGATGCGTTATTTACATCGGCATCTGCAGTGTGTGTGACAGGGCTGGTCACGATCATTCCACAAACTCAATTTACATTATTTGGAAAAGTGATTCTATTGATTTTGATACAGATTGGCGGACTTGGAATCATTGCCTGTGTAACGGCATTCTTTTTTCTCTTACGCAGACAGATTACTGTCAGGGAACGTATGGTTATCCAGGAGACGTATAATGCAGATTCTATTGGTGGTATTGTAGGAATGGTCAGAAGAATTCTGATCGGAACATTTACGGTTGAGGGTGTGGGAGCTTTATTCTATGCAGTGCAGTTCGTGCCGGAATATGGATTGATGCGTGGAATTGGGTATAGCATCTTTCATTCGGTATCTGCGTTCTGCAATGCAGGAATTGATATACTAGGTTCAGACAGTCTGGCAAAATATATCTGTAATCCACTCATTAATATTACGACAATGCTTCTGATTATCTTAAGTGGTATCGGATTTAGTGTCTGGTATGATGTGCTGGGTAATATTAAAAAAATCCGAAAGAAAGAAATTCCTGGAAAATGGTGGTTTACAAGACTCCGGCTGCATTCAAAGCTTGTAATCGTGACAACCTTGATATTGTTGGCAGCGGGAACGTTATTGACATTTTTACTGGAATATCATAATCCGGATACAATTGGGCACTTGCGCTTCGGTGATAAATGGATGGCATCTGCCTTTCAGTCAGTGACGACCAGAACAGCGGGATATTCTACATTTTCACAGGCAGGCATGCATGAAGAGACAAGATTTCTGAATATCCTTTTGATGTTTATCGGAGGATCACCTGGAGGAACAGCAGGAGGTGTGAAGACTACTACTATAGCAATGCTCACGCTCACATGCATTGCATTTGTTCGAGGTGGACAGGATACGGAATGTTTTGGAAGAAGAATATCCGCGCAAAATGTCAGAATGGGATTTGTGACAGTCGTGCTTGCGCTGATCTGTTACTTGACAGGAACAACATTGATTGCAGTATTTGAAGCAGACAAGTTATCCTTTCTGAACATTATGTATGAGACGGCATCTGCGCTTGGAACCGTCGGCCTGACAGCAGATCTGACTTCGCATCTGTGCCGGGAGAGTCAGGCGGTAATTATTGCATTGATGTATATTGGAAGAGTCGGACCTGTGACAATTGCACTTTTGTTTGCAGGAAAAAAGAATCAAAAAGACAGGGTGCGTACACTTCCGACGAATAATATACTGGTGGGATAAAAAATATGGAAGATAAAATAAAGATGTAATATGGAGGAGATACAGTGAAGAAACAATATGCAGTATTTGGGTTAGGCGGTTTTGGAGAAAGTGTTGCCATTGAGCTTCAAAAATTAGGTTGTGAAGTGGTTGCAATCGATGCAAATATGGAGCGTGTGGAGGCAATTGCGAATCAGGTGTCCTATGCTATGAAAGCAGACATTGAAGATGCAGACTTTGTCCGTTCGCTTGGAACGAGGAATCTGGACGGAGTTGTGGTAGCGGCATCAGACAATATGGAAGCAAGTATCATGGCAACACTCGTATGCAAGGAAATTGGTGTTCCATATGTTATGGCAAAGGCAAAAAATGAACTTCATGCAACAGTGCTTAAGAAAATCGGAGCAGATTCTATTATTTTTCCGGAAAAAGAGATGGGAACGCGTGTGGCAAGGAATCTGATGTCTGCAAACTTTACGGACTGGATCGCACTCTCGCCGGATTATAGTCTGGTCGAAACAGAAGTGCCAAAAAAATGGGTTGGCAGGACGCTTTTAGAGTTAGATGTAAGAAAAACTTATGACGTTATTGTTGTGGGAATCAAGATGGGGGACAAAGTAGAAGTCAATCCAGATCCAAGAGAACAGCTAAAGGAAGGAAATGTTCTGATTTTGATTGGCTCAAATCGGGCACTGGAAGCTATACAGTAGAAGAATGGAGAAAAACGAATGAATTTGATTTTTCTGGCAGCGGGCAACAGTATCCGATTTGGCTCGAACAAGTTGTTATATAGGTTGAATGGAAAATGTATGTACCGCTATGGACTGGAGGTTGTAGCTGCATTGTGGCAGAAAGGGCTTTTAGATACCATAGTGATTGTGACGCAATATGAAGAGATCATCTATGACATAGAAGCACATTTTCCGTACATGAAAACCGTGAATAATCCACATCCGGAAACTGGAATATCCGGATCGATCCGCCTTGGAGTGGAGAAGCTTATAGAATTGGAAGAAAAATGTGGAAAAACAGGCAACCGAAAGAGGGAAGGCTGTATGTTTGCAGTGGCAGACCAGCCATATCTGACAAGAGAATCACTTGAAAACATGGTGGAGACATGGGATGTCTCAAAGAAAGGTATTTTGGTTAGTGAAAATGCTGGAAGAATGGGGAATCCTGTGATTTTTGCGTGTAAATATTACGAGGAACTAAAAAATCTTGAAGGTGATGTGGGTGGAAAATGTGTATTAAAAAAACATCTGGACGATGTCCAGATGTTTGAAATGTCAGCGTCAGAGCTTAAAGATCTGGATTCACTGACGGAGATTTATGAATGACCATAACAACCCAAGGATTTTCTTTGGAACATTCCGTATCCGGGAAAAATTCCAGTGATGTCCAGAAATATCCGGCTTTGAATTTTCTGCGGAAGCGATAGATGACAGATCCTTTTTCATGGAACATACGCAAACGAAGCTGGTCAAGAGCCATGATAGAGCGAAATTCATCTGCATCGTCCGGGTGGACCAACTGTTCGCCCAGCAGGCGGGATATGTAGGTCGGATAATCGGTTTCATATTCAATTCCAAAACCCTCAAGAGACGGATCTCTTTTGATCGTTTCCATACCTCCGGTGATCAGATTAAATCTGGAGAGCAGAAGCATATGATCCAGAAGAATCCGGAAAATATTGTCACCTAGCTTCCACATTTCAGGGGAACTAGGAAGTGCTTCACGGACATTACGGATCCGGCTGACCTGTTCATGGGCGGCCCGGAAGTTCTCGATTGGGATCGTCTGAATGAGTTCTTCAGCCGCTTCTACCGACATAGGTCTGTAAAAATAAAATCCCTGACCATAGTTACAGTTCATGGATTTCAGAATCTCGGACTGTTCCTTTGTCTCAACACCTTCTGCGATGATCACAAGATCAAGCCGGTGAGCCATATCTACGATAGATTTCAGAATCTGAATTCCTTTTCCTTTATTCTTTGCATCGATCTGCATGAACTTCATATCTAGTTTCAGATAATCTACATTCGCGTCTTTTAACACATTTAAAGAAGAATATCCACTGCCAAAATCGTCCATGAGCACGTAAAAGCCCTTTTGGTGGAAACGGGTAATAGTATTCTTTACAATGGTGTTGCTCTCTGCAAAGATAGATTCTGTAATTTCCACAGGCAGATATTCCGGGGAAATGTGGTACTGCTCAGTAAGCATTGACAAATATTGAGGCACGTCAATATTCGTAATGTCTATCATAGAGACATTGATGGAAATCGGAACAAGTTTGTAGCCTTTATCCTGCCAGGCGGCTAAAGTTTTGCAGACAGATTTCCAGATGTACATGTCAAAGCGGGTAATAAATCCACTGCTTTCGAACAGTGGGATAAATTCTCCGGGTGAGACAAATGTTCCGTCAGATTTCTGCCATCTGGCAAGCGCCTCCATGCTGACCAGTTCACCGGTCAGCATGTTACATTTGGGCTGAAGATAGAAGATAAATTCGTGATTTTCCAGTCCATGTCGTGCATCCCGGAGAATGCACTGCTTTAATTCTATTTTTTTAGTCATGCCGGATTCGAAATAGCAGATTCTGTTTCCAATTTTTCCAACAACACTGGAAGCCGCAATCTGCGCATTGTTGCACATCGTGCTGACATTCTGAGATTCGTCTTCAATCCGATAAACTCCGATGGATGGAAGGAAACTGTCATCTTGTTCCAACTTATCAATGTAATGATAAATTGTTGCATAAATGTGGCGGAGTTTGTGACCGTCATCTGGCATGCAGATAAAAAAGTCGTCGGCACTAAAGTGTCCGATGATGTAGTTATCTTCCCGATGAAGGTTTCGAAGATAGGCGGCAATTTTCAGAAGCAGATGATCACCGCTGTCCTGCCCGTACCAGTCATTAAATAATTTAAAATTCTCAATATCGATGGCTACGATACACCAGCCTTGCGGATGCTTCTGGTCCAGAAAAGCACGCACTTCATTTAAAAATCTTTTTCTTATATATAGACCGCTAAGCGGTTCTAGATCTTGGATTGAGTCCGGGTAATTTGGCATAAAGAAGTCCTCCTGTTATCAAAATTATCAATTCATTTTACGCCAATCACTATTATAACATTCGTCAAATATGAGTTCAACATGGAGAGGAAAAAGAAAGGGGAAAATTCTTATGGAAATTTTTTCCACTTTCTGAATTTGATAAATAGAGGTGACGCGATTAGAGGCAGGAAATAAAATAGAGGTGACGCGGCTGGAGACATTGAAGTAGCAGGAAGTGAAAAAAATGTAAAATATACTAAATCACTTGGAATAAAAGGTGACAACATTTTTCACATGATTTATAATAGAAAGGTGTCTGGGGCTTTTGCCGGGACATTTTGAAATCTGATATGGGTCAGAAGGGAGATTATGTTATGCTGGAGGTAAAGAATCTTACATTCCAGGTTCAGGAGAATGGAGTAGAGAGAAGCATTGTTGAAAACATCAGTTTCGATGTTGCGGACGGCGAGATGCTTGTCATTACCGGACCAAATGGTGGAGGAAAGTCCACACTTGCGAAAGTTTTAATGGGAATTGAAAAAGCAAGCGCCGGGCAGATTATTTTAGATGGAGAGGATATCAGCAATTATGATATCAATCACAGAGCAGATGCAGGAATCGGTTATGCATTTCAGCAGCCACCGAGATTTAAAGGAATGACTGTTATGAAGCTGTTGTCACTCTCAGCAGGTAAAGAATTAAAAAGAGAAGAGTGTTGTAAGCTTTTAAGTACGGTCGGTCTTTGCGCAAATGAGTACATTGAAAGAGAAGTGGATGGCACACTATCAGGCGGTGAAATGAAACGTCTGGAGATTGCAACCGTACTTGCAAAATCGCACAAATTATGTATTTTTGATGAGCCGGAGGCAGGAATAGACCTTTGGAGTTTTTCCATGCTGATCGAACAGTTCGAGAAAATCCACAAAGAAAAGAAGGAAAGTCTGGTTCTCATTTCACATCAGGAGAGAATCATTCAGATGGCAGACCGGATCATGGTCATCGAAGACGGTAAGATCGCGTCCATTGGAGCAACTGACGAGATCCTTCCACAACTATTAGGAAAGACAGCAGATTCTTATAGCTGTCTGACATGCAGATAAGGAGGGAGGAAAGCAATATGATGACGTTAGATGAAATTACAAAAAAAGTACTGGAACAGATCGATGCAAGTGGATTTAAACAGTCAGGTGCATTTAACTTAAGACACAATGGAATTGCCCTCTGCCACGGTGACAGCGAGCATATCAAAATTAAGAAAAAGCAGGATAAGCCGGGCATCGACATTTATATTGATGGTAAGACAGATGGAGAAGAAGTACATATTCCGGTCGTTGTAGACGCCACAGGAATGACCGATGTGGTTTATAATGATTTTTATATAGAAGAAGGAGCAAATGTAACGATTGTTGCAGGCTGTGGAATTCACAACAGCGGTTGCAATGAAAGCCGCCATGATGGAATCCACACATTTCACGTAGAAAAAAACTGCAACGTGCGTTATGTGGAGAAACATTATGGAGAGGGCGAAGGAACAGGAACAAGAGTCCTCAACCCGGTCACAGAAGTTTATCTTGGCGAGAATTCCGTATTTACACTTGATACCGCACAGATAAAAGGTGTAGATTCCACTGTACGTGAGAATAATGTATATCTGGAAGCAAACTCAAAACTGTACGTTATAGAGAAGCTGATGACACATGGAAACCAGGAAGCAACTTCCAATATGATGGTAGAAATGAATGGTGAAGGAAGCTCTGCACAGATCGTATCCAGATCCGTTGCAAAAGGCAGCTCCAGGCAGATATTTCACCCAAGAGCAGTCGGTAAAAATCTTTGCCATGCTCATGTACAATGCGACTCTATTATCATGGATCACGCAGAAGTCAGCTCTATTCCGGAGATTAACGCAAAACATGTAGATGCAGCAATTATCCATGAGGCGGCTATCGGAAGGATCAACGACGAGCAACTTGTAAAACTCCGTACACTGGGAATGACAGAAGAAGAAGCAGAAGGAGTCATAATCGAAAACTTCCTGAACTAAAAAATGTTAAAAATTCATGTTAAAAAATAACTGGGGACGTAGTACTTTGTTAAAGTGCTACGTCTTCATCGTTGATTAGGGGTGTCCTTTTTTTGCTGTTTTTCTATTTTTGAGCAAAGAAAAACACCATAAACCCTTGAGTTTACGGTGTTTCGCATCTTATGTCCAATGCGGAGAAAGGGACTTGAACCCTCACAGGATTGCTCCCACTAGAACCTGAATCTAGCGCGTCTGCCATTCCGCCATCTCCGCTCGACAAAAGATATGATATCATAGGTTGATGGAAAATGCAAACATTTTTTTGATTTTTTTTGAAAAAGTTGTTGTTGTTCTTTCGGTGGAAGGAAAGTTAATTACAAATATCTTTTAATGGGCTGATCGTAATACCTTCTTCTGCCATAGCTTTTCGGATTTTCTCAACGAAAAGAAGAGCTTTTTCGCCATCACCGTGAACGCATACGGAATCAGCCTGAATGGAAATATCTTTTCCGGTGATTGTTGTAACTTTCTGCTCTTTTATCATGCGGATCACGCGGGCAATTGCTTCGTTCTCGTCTTTGATGACTGCACCTTCTTTGCGGCGGTTCACAAGTGTTCCGTCTTCTTCATAGGCGCGGTCTGCAAATACTTCGCTGGCTGCTTTAAGCCCCAGATCTTTTGCTGCACGGATCATTTCACTGCCAGAGAGTCCCATTACGATGATTTCCGGATCATAGGACTTAATAGCCTCACAGATAGCCTTAGAAAGCTCATAATCTTTTGCAGCCATATTATAGAGGGCTCCATGTGGCTTTACGTGCTGCAGGCGCATATTGTGGGCTTTGCACATACCTCCAAGAGCGCTGATCTGATACAGAGTATAAGCTTTTGCTTCTGCCGGAGAAACGGCCAGATTTCTACGGCCAAATCCCATCAGGTCCGGAAATCCCGGATGCGCACCAATCTGAATCCCGGCCGCCTTCGTTTGCTCAATCGCAGTTGTCATCACAACCGGATCAGATGCATGAAAACCACATGCAATATTCGCAGAAGAAATCAGTGGAATAATCTTGTCATCATTTCCAATCGTATAACGGCCAAAACTCTCACCTAAATCACTATTTAAATCAACTTTGTACATAATAACATAACCTGCCCTTCTTTTATAAAATTCAATAATTTATATAGAAAATCAGAAGGTTCTGTAGATATATATCTACCTTTCCACATACATGACTTCTACACAAATTATAAATATTCAAAACATTGACTAATTACATATATAATAACATAAAAATTGCATATGAGATATGTAAAACATGGATTTTCAACACGAAAAAAGAGCAAGAAGCATAAGTCTCATCGGAATGCTTTGCATAAGGTCGTGCTGTCAATGCTTCTGCTCTTAGAGGAACATCTTGAAAATAGAAATTCCCAAATTATAAAGACTTACAGAAAATCAGAATAAAGTTTTTCAAAGATGCTTGCAAGTCTTAAACTTACTAGGTTAAAGAATGATATTATCGAATGGTGAAATAAGTTTCGTAAACTATAAAAAGAGCAAGAAGCATATGACCAGCCGACTTTATGCAATGAAGATGAGACTTATGAAATCGTGGAAGCCAATGCTGAATACGATTTCAGCGCTTTAAGGCTCATCGGAATGTTTTGCATAACGGAGGCTGGGGTAATGCTTCTGCTCTTAGTGTTATTGTTTGAAAATTATTTCAGCAAGATAATTAATCAATTTTTAACAACCGCTCAATAAATCCGGTATCTGCATTTCCTTCACAGAATTCAGGATTTTTCATGATCCGGTACTGGAAGTCCAGATTTGTCTCAACGCCCAGGATCACCATCTCGTCCAGCGCAGACCGCATTTTCTGGATTGCAGCATCTCTGTCCGGTGCATGAACGATAACTTTCGCGATCATGGAGTCATACTCGGAAGGAATGCGGTAGCCAGTGTAAAGACCGGTATCAACACGCACACCATTTCCAGAAGGAAGGTGCAAATGTTTTACCACACCAGGACTTGGCATAAAGTTTTTCTCCGGAATTTCAGCGTTGATACGGCACTCAATGGCATGTCCGCGTGGTGTGACCTCTTCCTGAGTGAAGCTAAGCGGCTCGCCCATGGCAACACGGATCTGTTCAATAATCAGGTCTGTGCCTGTAACCATTTCTGTGACACCGTGCTCGACTTGAATACGGGTATTCATTTCCATGAAGTAGTAAGTTCCGCTTTGGTCAAGAATGAACTCGATCGTTCCGGCATTTGTGTAACCAACAGCTTTTGCGGCAAGAACGGCATCGTGGTTCATGGAAGCGCGGGTATTGGCTGTGATAGCCGGAGAAGGAGATTCTTCAATCAACTTCTGGTGGTTGCGCTGTACAGAACAGTCACGTTCGCCGAGAGCCACTACATTTCCATGAGTGTCAGCCATGATCTGGATTTCTACATGGCGTGGGTTTTCAATATATTTTTCAATGTACATGGTGTCATCGCCAAATGCGTTGGCAGACTCTCTTTGAGCCATGTTGAAATTGAATTCAAAATCATCTTTAGAGCGGGAGACACGCATACCTTTTCCACCTCCGCCGGAGGAGGCTTTAATCATAACCGGATAACCGATTTCGTCTGCAAGCTTTTCGCCGGTCTCTACGTCATAGACTGGATCTTTCGTACCTGGAACGACCGGAACTCCGGCCTCCATCATTGTCTTTCTGGCGTGGGATTTATTTCCCATGCTGTCGATAACATCTGCACTTGGTCCGATAAATGCAATACCGTGTTCTTCGCACAGACGTACAAAGTCTGAATTCTCAGAGAGGAAACCAAATCCAGGGTGGATCGCATCGGCTCCGATGTTCAGGGCAGCTGTGACAATTTGCTGCATATTCAGGTAATTGTTTCTGGCAGGGCCTTCACCGATACAGATACGCTGGTCGGCGAGCTGTACGTGAAGACTGTCTTTATCTTCTTTGGAATAGACTGCTACGCTGCGGATACCCATATTACGGCAGGCGCGGATAATACGAACAGCAATCTCTCCGCGGTTTGCAATCAATATTTTATGAAACATGGAACTCCTCCTTAGTCGTCAAGCTTCTTTACTTTAAAGAGTGGCTGACCATATTCAACTCTCTGTTCGTTGCTGACAAGAACGGCCTCAATCTCGCAGTCAAAATCACTTTCAATCTCATTCATTAGTTTCATAGCTTCCAGAATACATACAGTCTCGCCGGCTTTTACGCGGTCACCGACTTTTACGAAAGCTTTAGCTTCCGGTGAAGGTGCGGAGTAAAATGTTCCGACAATCGGGGAAGTAATGTATGTTTCTTCTTCCACTTCTCCAGAAGTCTCATCTGCAGTAGCAGCTTCCGGTGCAGCAGTTCCTGCAACCGGCATTCCCATACCTGGTGCAAATGGGACGGCAACGCTTTCGCCTGCGCGTTTACTCATTTTTATTTTAATATCGCCTTCCTGAATGGAAAATTCTTGCAGGGAAGACTCTTCGATAATCTTTACAAGCTTTTCAATTTTATCTAAATTCATGATGTCCTTCCTTTCTTTTTATTGGAATAATTTGCTGATTCGTTTTGCGACCAGACGGCAGTCCAGAACCTCTTTACAAGGCTGGTAGATCTGATGTCTGAATTCGTTCATTTCTTTTGCTTCAAGTGCCAGGAGTTCCTGGGCTTCTTCTACAGTAACTGCCTGGAACTTCACTTTATGATCTGTCTTTCTCTGAACCAGTTTTGGAATATCTACAGAGATGACTGTAGCAATCTTCGCATATCCGCCGGTAGTCTGTCTGTCCGCCAGCAGAATGATTGGTCTTCCATGGCTAGGTACCTGAACAGAACCGAATGCGATTCCATCAGAGATAATGTCTGTTGTTGACTTTGATGCAATAAATGGTCCTTCCAGACGGCAGCCCATGCGGTCGAACTCACTCGTTACAACATATTCGGAAGATAGAAATGTCTCTTTTCCTGCCGCGGTAAATGCATCGTCCTGTGGTCCCATAATCACGCGCAGTGTAATGTTGTCCTGATCAAACTCGTTGAGATCCAGGCTTCTAGACAGGAAATAAGGCAAGTATCTTCTTTTGGCACGGAAGCTGATATAGTCACCGTCTAAGAGGCGGCGTCCCTTAAATCCTCCAAGCCCACATTTGATGTTGGTAGAGCGGCTTCCCATAACGACCGGGATTTCCAGATAACTGGAAAATGCGATGTAGCCGCGGCTTCCGGTACGGCAGCCACGAAATGAGAGGATATCTCCACGGTGCATATAGAGCGCCGTATACATTTTCACAGGCTTTCCGTTGACCTGCGGCTGAAAATCACCTCCCGTGATAGCGATGATCGTCTCGGAAGTAAATTCCAGTGTTGGTCCAAGAAGAGTGAATTCGAGAACTGCTTCATTTTCCGGATTATCCAGAAGAAGATTGGCAATTTTGAAGGAGCGGCGGTCCATAACACCAGATACGCCGAACCCCTGGCTCTGATAGCCCGGGCGCCCACTGTCCTGTACAGTTGTAAGCATTCCGCCTTTTAAAATGCGAATTCCCATATTACACTCCTTTCTGGCGAATCACACACTCGTAAGTTCCCTGATTCACCTGTTCTTTAATCTCAAGAAAATCTTTTTCTGTGACCGGTACAAAATGAATATAATCACCGGCTTCGAAAAGGATTGGAATCTCGCGGTTCGGATCATAAGTCTTTACCGGAGTCAGCCCCAGAAGCTGCCAGCCTCCAGGGGAGTCGAGCGGATAGATTCCCGTCTGGGAACCGCCGATTCCGACGCTTCCTGCCGGAATCTTAATACGCGGATTTGCAAGTCTTGGTGTGTGGATCCGTTCGTCCAGTCCCCCAAGATAAGAAAATCCAGGAAGGAATCCGAGCATGTAGATCAGATAGTCTTCACTGCTGTGGATATCAATTACTTCCTGAGTAGAAAGATTGGCATGCATTGCGATATTTTCCAGGTCAGGTCCATATTCGCCACCGTAGCAGACCGGAATATCAAAGATCCGTGATGGAGCAGTTTCCTGGCTGACCTCAAGTTTTAACAGCTTTTCCAGACGCTCTTTTAATGCGCCGTAATTTACAACTCTTGGATCGTAGTTGATCAGAAGACTTGTAAATGCAGGAATCATATCTTTGACTCCTTCAACATGCTGGGCCTTCATCAGATGGACGAAGGCCGTAATTTTTGCATTGATCTCCGGGGAGATTTCCTGTCCGAATTCAATCAGGACAGAAGAGTCACCGGCTGTGTGGATTTTCATTTCTTCCATAAAAAACATCTCCTTATCCGAACAGTGTGCTCAGCTTTCCAAGGGAAGTGATTCCAAGGTATGCAGAGATTACAACTACAATAATTCCAAGGATCAGAAGCACGATCGGGTGTTTGTAGTTCTCGCCCATGATAGACTTCTTCTGAGATGCGATCAGACATACTCCCAATGTAATAGGAAGGATCAGTCCGTTGAGGGCACCTGCTAATACGAGCAGAGTTGCAGGCTGTCCGATGAGAGCCATAACAACGGTACTAAGAGCGATAAATCCAACGATGAACCATTTTTCATTGTTGGCAATTGTCTTGCTGAAAGTTTTCAGGAAAGATACAGATGTGTAGGCGCATCCGATGATAGATGTAACAGCCGCACACAAAAGTACCAGTCCGAAGAAACGGTACCCAATCTGACCTGCACCCTGTAAAAATGCGTCGGCAGCCGGGTTGCTTGCATCAAGAGTTGTAGCCGGGGAAGTTACAGTTTCAACAACAACGCCTAAGATTGCAAGGAACAGTAAGATACGGACGATCGTTGCAATTCCGATTCCCATAACAGAACTCTTGGTGATCTCTTTTAAATTCTCTTCTTTTGTAATACCGGCATCGATCAGACGATGTGCACCGGCAAATGTGATGTATCCGCCAACAGTTCCGCCAAGAAGTGTCAGAATTGCAGGGAAGATACTGTCCATAGGAGCAGTTGGTACAAATGTTTCCTTGACAGCCATTCCTACTGGTGGTTTTACAATCAGGATGACAACAAAAATAACGACGATCATGATACCACCAAGAATTTTTGTCAGTGTGTCCATTGCATCTAATGCATTTTTATAAAGGAATACACAGATTGCGATTGCTCCTGCGAGGAAGCAGCCATATGTAGTCGGGATGCCAAGCAAGGTGTTGAATCCGAGGGCACCGCCGCCAACGTTACCAATGTTGAATACAAGTCCGCCGGCTACAACGAGGAATGCAATCACATATCCAAGACCTGGCAGAACTTTGTTAGCAACGTCCTGACCACGCATACCGGATACGCATAAGACTCTCCATACATTAAGCTGAACGATTGCTGCTAAAATAACTGATACTAAGATTACGAAGCCAAAGCTTCCTTTGAGGTTTCCTGTGAACTGTCCGGTCTGTGTAAGAAATCCAGGACCAATTGCAGAGGTCGCCATAAGAAACGCTGCACCAATGAGAGCACTGGCACTTTTTTTGTTTGTGTTTTTCTCCATAACTACTCTTCCTTTCGATAAATTCTAATTTTTTGATACCATACGAATTGCTGCGTGCTGTACACTCTCGCAATTCTATCAGATATTCGCATATCGCGCAGCTTACGCCACGCTTCTAGGCTCATATCTGGGCATGTCATGAAATCTAACTTTCATTTTTGTGCAAGCACAAAATGAAAATAGATTTATGACACTGGTATCTATATAGTATACAATTATACAGAAACTCGGGGGAATACGCAAATAAAAAACAGAAAGTTTAGAAAAACTTTCTGTTTTTAACTACATTTTAACGGACTTCGATGCCATTTACCTCAAGATGGTCGTCAATCGCGATGACAAGACAACGTCTTCCATCGATTTCACGGGTCTCTACGAGGTCGGATCTTTCCGGATTAACTTTTACTACAATATCAGGTGTCTCAATCTGGAAAGTTTTGACACTGGCAATGTTGGAAGCAAGGAGAGTATTTTTCTCACCGACAGCTTCCTCAAAATTCTTATCGAAATGTTCCATTTTTTCTTCCGGGACTCCACTTCGCTCTAACAGGTGTTTCACGTCTGGACGGGACAGCTCCAGTGGGTCAGGAGATTCCTTGGCTTCTTCCATAAGTTCATTCAGATTGTCGTGGATATTGCGGACGGTGTCATAGTCACAATCCTCACCGAGTGTATCACTGACAAGAGACTGAAACGTTGTCTTTTGATCCTTTGCAGTAAGCGGTGTAATATTGCCAAGTACATTTGCAATAAAGTCAGGCTGGAGATCTTCTGGTTTCTTGGAGTAGTACAGGACGTGATGAACGTCACTTGCACGATCCTGGAAAGCCGGGAAGAGAAAACCGGTCGCAGGCATCTCCACGAACCAGTCACGGATACGGTCTTCAATATTGTTCTTTTCGGCGTTATATGTAAGTCCGGCTTTCGTCAATTTTACCGGGCAGATACTGCACATGATATGTTCATATACAGTATCAGAAGCGTCGAACATTTCCATATTATCGGAAGATTTTCCCGGCACATCGTATGCAGCATGAATCAATATAATATAGTAGTTTTCCGCGAATTCGTAGTTTTCAATAACCTTGTCGTAAAATTCTTCCAAAAGCAGATCATCAGTAAGCTTCGTATCACGCAGCTTCAAAAGGAGCTCCTGCGCGCCGCCTTCCAGTTCCTGATCCAGCGGGAATTCCATAGTCATCAGGTTCTTGCCAACAGTTCCGGATAATGTATGCCTGAAAATGTCAAAATACTTGAAAGCTTCTTCCTCCGGCATGGAAAGAAAAGCTTTTTTCATTTCCATTTTTTTCTCTTTTTCATGATCCACATAACAGCCACAGATACGGGTAATTGTGCAGTTTTCCGGGGTAAACTGCTTGCGGATCTCCAAAACTTCTTTTTTATTCATAAATCAGATACACTCCCTTGTAATTAATGCTATATAAAAGATAGTATAGAGAATTTTCGGGGGAAAATCAATTGTTTTGGAAGAGGAGAAAAGTCGGAATAAAAAAATGTTCTTGACAAAGCTTTTTTTGTTATGTATACTTTGAAAGTCAAAATAATTGAAACTCAAATAAATTGAAGTTCAAAGAAAAACTTCAGAAAGGAAAGATATGAGTGCAAGATTTTGTGGAACAGGCTCCTGTGTCCCGGATTATGTTATGGATAATGACGGGGTTGCAGAGCTTGTAGAGACAAGTGATTCATGGATCAGAGAACGGACCGGAATTGCGAGACGCCATATTGCAGTGAAAGAGACGACCGTGTCCATGGCGAATGAAGCTGCAAAACGAGCTCTTGATAATGCAGGAGTTTTACCAGAAGAACTGGATCTGATTCTGATGTCCACGATTTCTTCGGATGTCATTATTCCATGCGGCGCATGCGAAGTGCAAAAGGCCATTGGTGCAGACAAAGCAGTCTGTTTTGATTTAAATGGAGCATGTACCGGGTTTGTACTGGCATACAATACAGCATTGGCATACATAGAAAGTGGGATTTATCAGACAGTTCTGATCGTAGGAAGTGAATCGCTGTCCAGACTGACGAACTGGAAAGACCGTGGGACGTGTATTCTTTTCGGAGACGGCGCCGGTGCTGCAGTAATAAAAAAAGATGAAAGAGCCAGTTACATTCCGGTGGCACATTCTGACGGGACTCGAGGAGAGGCGCTTTTGTGTCACAGTAAGCGAGAGGAGAATGGACTTCCTCTTCAGAACAATGATGAGATTGGCGGGAAACATTTAAACAGTGAAGACTATCTCATGCAGATGGATGGTCAGGGAGTGTTCCGGTTTGCGATTAAGCAGGTACCGGAAGCCATTCAGGAAGTGCTGGAAAAAAATGAAGTAAAACCAGAAGAAATCGATTGGTACATTTTACATCAGGCGAACCGGAGAATTCTGGAAGCCGTAGCAAAACGCATGGGCGAACCGGTCGAAAAATTCCCAATGAACATGGAAGAGTATGGAAATACATCTTCCGCAAGTATTCCGATTCTGTTAGATGAAATGAACAGAGACGGAAGATTAAAACGAGGACAGAAAATCGTGCTGGCAGGATTCGGGGCAGGCCTGACCTGGGGCGCAACAATTATTGAATGGTAAAAGGAGAAAAAATTATGTTAGAGCAGATTAGAGAGATTATCGCAGAGAATTTAGCAATTGATGTGGAGAAGGTTACAGAGAGCGCAGATTTCAAAGAGGATTTAGACGCAGATTCCTTAGACCTCTTCGAGATGGTAACAGCATTAGAAGATGAATATGAGATCGAAATCCCGGAAGAAGACCTTCCGACACTCAAAACAGTCGGCGACGTAGTGAAATACGTGGAAGCACATAAAGAATAAAGATATAGCCTCCGGCAGGATTGCAGAGGTGTGCAGTAGAAGTATGTCATGCAATTGCATGACGCGCACCTCGCAGCAAGAAAGGAAACAAATTATGCAGACAGAAATAACAAGACTTCTCGGAATAAAATACCCGATCATCCAAGGCGGTATGGCATGGGTAGCTGAGCATCATCTGGCAGCGGCTGTTTCAGAAGCAGGTGGTCTTGGACTTATTGGTGCCGCCAGTGCTCCGGCAGAGTGGGTGCGCGAGCAGATACGCTCAGCACGCAAGCTGACGGACAAACCATTTGGTGTGAATATTATGCTTATGAGCCCTTATGCGGCTGATGTTGCGAAAGTAATTGTGGAAGAAGGTGTCCAGGTCGTGACGACTGGAGCCGGAAGCCCGGGAAAATATATGGAAATGTGGAAGGAAGCAGGAGTGAAAGTAATTCCTGTTGTTGCTTCTGTGGCTCTTGCGAAACGTATGGAGCGGGCAGGAGCAGATGCAATTGTTGCAGAAGGCTGCGAGTCTGGCGGACATGTCGGAGAGAGCACGACTATGACACTTGTACCACAGGTCGTTGATGCAGTCGATATTCCGGTTATTGCCGCAGGTGGAATCGGAGACGGAAGAGGAATTGCAGCAGCATTTATGCTGGGAGCAAAGGCTGTACAGATGGGAACTGCATTTGTTGTCACAGAAGAGGCACAGGTGCACCAGAATTACAAGGATAAGATTTTAAAGGCAAGTGACATTGATACAAGAGTTACAGGACGTACAACAGGACACCCGGTACGGGCACTTCGCAATGAGATGACAAAAAAATACTTGAAGATGGAACAGGAAGGTGCTCCATTTGAAGAACTGGAACTTATGACTCTTGGAGGTCTTAGAAAAGCTGTCGTAGACGGTGATGTGAAGACTGGAAGTGTCATGTCAGGCCAGATCGCGGGATTGGTAAATGAGCAGATGAGCTGTCAGGCATTGATCCAAAAACTGGTCAGAGAAACAGACGCTTTGATAGGCACTCTGAATCTGTATGAAACCGAAGTGTAGTAATTGGAGGATAAGAAATATATGAGTAAGATTGCATTTATCTATCCGGGACAAGGGGCGCAGAAATGTGGCATGGGTGCAGATTTTTACGAAAACAGCGCCAGTGTCAGAAAGCTCTTTGATGAAGCAGGCGAACAGCTGGGGCTGGATATGAAAGCATTGTGTTTTGAGGAAAATGATCTCTTAGACCAGACAGAATATACACAGGCGGCCATGGTAACAACATGCCTTGCCATGACAGAAGTTTTGATGGAACGTGGAGTAAAACCAGATATTACAGCGGGACTGAGCCTTGGCGAATACGCAGCCATCTCTGTGGCCGGCGGGCTGGAGCCGATCGATGCGATCCGCCTTGTGAGAAAACGTGGAATTTTGATGCAGCATACAGTCCCGGCAGGAGAAGGCGCTATGTGCGCAATTCTTGGATTAGATGCAGAGAAAATCGAAGCAGTGACAGCAGAGATTGAAGGTGTATCTGTAGCGAACTATAACTGTCCGGGTCAGATTGTTATTACAGGAAAAACAAAAGCAGTTGAAAAAGCGGCAGAACATTTAAAAGAGGCGGGTGCAAAACGTACCGTAATGTTAAATGTTAGTGGTCCGTTTCATTCTACGCTCTTACTCCCGGCGGCAAAGGAACTGGAAATGGAGCTAGATAAGACAGAATTTCATGAGCTTATGATCCCTTATATTACAAATGTGACGGCAGAAGCAGTTACGGATGTTCGTAAGAGTCCTGGATTACTTGTGACACAGCTTACATCGTCCGTTCGCTGGCAACAGAGCATGGAGAAAATGATCGCAGACGGAGTTGATACATTTATCGAAATCGGGCCGGGCAAGACTTTGGCAGGATTTATGAAAAAGATTGACCGAAGTGTCAAGGTCTGTAATGTAGCAACATGGGAAGATCTGGAAAAGATCATATAGAAACAAGGCGAAAATGACAGGAGTTATAAATAAAATGGAAAAAAAGGTAGCAGTTGTGACAGGAGCTTCCCGTGGAATTGGTGCGGCAATCGCAAGAGAGCTGGCAGCAGCGGGCATGTATGTTGTGATCAATTACTGTGGCAGCGAGGAAAAAGCACAGGAATTAAAGACAGAAATTGAGCAAAATGGAGGAGAAGCTTCTATATATAAATGTGATGTTTCTGACAACGTGGCATGTAAAGAATTTATTGGAAATGTGATCGCAGAATACGGACATCTGGATGTGCTGGTGAATAATGCAGGTATTACAAGAGATGGTCTGTTGATGCGGATGTCAGAAGAAGATTTTGACGCTGTGTTAGATACGAATTTAAAAGGTGCATTTCATACGATTCAGGCAGTATCCAGACAGATGTTAAAGCAAAGAAGCGGGCGCATCGTGAATATTTCATCTGTAGTTGGTGTGTCTGGAAATGCAGGACAGGCCAATTATGCAGCTTCTAAGGCCGGAATTATCGGACTTACAAAAGCTGTGGCAAAAGAGCTTGGCTCCAGAGGAATTACTGTGAATGCAGTAGCTCCTGGATTTATTGATACAGATATGACGCAGAGCTTGCCGGAAAAGGTTGTAGAGGCTACGCTTGCCCAGATTCCTCTTGGAAAATTTGGAGAGCCTGAGCAGGTGGCAAAAGCAGTTGCATTTCTCGCATCGGAAGATGCTTCTTATATTACCGGACAAGTGCTGCATGTAGACGGCGGCATGGTAATGTAGAAAGTGATGCAGGGGAAGGAGTACAAAAAAGATGGCAAATAATAAAGTCTTAAAAAGAAGAGTGGTCGTGACCGGACTTGGTGCAATTACTCCAATTGGAAATAGTGTAGCTGAATTTTGGGACGGAATCCGCAAAGGTAAGGTTGGAATCGGTGAGATCACAAAGTTCGACACTACAGATTATAAAGTAAAACTGGCAGCAGAAGTCAAAGACTTTGTGCCGGGAGATCATATGGATAAAAAAGCAGCCAGACGTATGGAAGCATTTTCTCAATATGCGGTTGCAGCAGCCAGAGAAGCTTATGAAGATTCTGGACTGGAGATTGAAAAAGAAGACCCATTTCGCGCTGGCGTGATGATTGGTTCCGGAATTGGAAGTCTTCAGGTAGCAGAGCAGAGCTATGAAAAAATTCTGACCAAGGGACCGGCAAGAGTGAATCCGCTTATGGTGCCTTTGATGATTTCCAATATGGCAGCGGGAAATGTGTCAATTCAGTTAGGATTCCGTGGAAAATGCAGCAATGTCGTAACTGCCTGCGCCACAGGAACGAACTGTATTGGTGATGCATTCCGTACAATCCAGTACGGTGACGCAGATATGATGCTTGCAGGAGGAACCGAAGGCTGTGTATGCCCACTTGGTATTGCCGGATTTACAGCACTGACAGCACTTTCTGCTTCTACCGATCCACTTCGTGCCTCCATTCCATTTGATAAAGACCGGGATGGATTCGTACTTGGTGAAGGTGCGGGAGTTGTAATGCTGGAAGAGCTGGAGCATGCAAAAGCGCGTGGAGCAAAGATTTACGCAGAAGTGACCGGTTACGGATGTACAGGGGATGCCTATCATATTACTTCTCCGGCAGAAGACGGAAGCGGTGCAGCGAAGGCAATGGAGCTTGCCATGGAAGAGGCCCAGATTACACCGGCACAGGTAGATTACATCAATGCCCATGGAACAAGTACCCATCACAATGACCTGTTCGAGACACGCGCCATTAAGAAAGCATTTGGCGAGGCAGCGAAAGACGTGGTGATTAACTCTACGAAATCCATGATCGGTCACTTGCTTGGAGCAGCAGGCGGAGTAGAATTTATTACTTGTGTCAAAAGCATGGAAGATGGATTTATCCATCAGACGGTCGGAACAAAAGAGGCCGATGAAGAATGTGACTTAAATTATGCAATTGGAAGTCCGGTAGAGAAAGAAATCAAGGCAGCCATGAGCAATTCACTTGGATTTGGCGGACACAATGCAACAATTTTAATTCAGAAGTATGAAGCGTAAGGGGGAACCTGGAAATGGACGTAGAACAGTTGATGAAACTGATTGATAAAGTCTCTGAGTCAGACCTGACTGGATTTAAATATGAAGAAAATGGTATAAAATTGCAGCTGAATAAGAAAGAGAACCTGGTGATGGGAACGACTGCGGCAGTGCAGGCTGTTACACCGGAAGCAGTGAAAGTTACAGGTGCTTCTTCTAAAGCAGCCACAGATTTAGAAGAAGGCGTACAGAAACAGACCGGGACATCTGAGGCGGCTCCTGTTGGAAATGTAGTCAAAGCTCCGCTTGTGGGAACATTTTACGCGGCTCCGGCAGAGGATGCAGAGCCATTTATTCAGGTTGGCGATTCCGTGAAAAAAGGTCAGTCGGTTGCAATTATTGAGGCCATGAAGCTGATGAATGAAATCGAGAGTGATTTTGATGGAACAGTCACGGAGATTCTTGTAAAGAATGGTCAGGCAGTAGAGTATGGCCAGCCATTATTCAGAATTGCGTAGGAGGTTATCATGAAACATTTGGATATTAAACAGATTCAGGAAATCATACCTCACAGACATCCGTTTCTGTTATTGGATTATGTAGAAGATTACGAGCCGGGTGAGTATGCAGTGGCGTACAAATGTGTTTCCTACCGGGAAGAGTTCTTTGCCGGACATTTTCCACAGGAGCCGGTCATGCCGGGTGTGCTGATCGTGGAAGCGCTGGCACAGGCAGGTGCGGTAGCGATTTTAAGTGAGCCGGAGAATCAGGGAAAAGTCGCATATTTTGGCGGAATTGATAAATGCAAATTCAAAGGAAAAGTCGTGCCGGGGGACAAGCTTCGTCTGGAAACAAGAATTATCCGGAAAAAAGGACCGATTGGTGTCGGAGAGGCTGTCGCTACAGTGGACGGTAAAAAAGTAGTCAGCGCGGTACTGACATTTGCAGTAGGGTAGGTGATCTGTGTGATTAAGAAGATTTTGATTGCAAACCGTGGTGAGATTGCAGTTCGGATTATCCGTGCGTGCCGGGAAATGGGAATTGAGACGGTTGCAGTATATTCAGAGGCAGACGCAGAAGCCCTTCATACAAAGCTTGCAGATGAAGCGGTCTGTATCGGACCGGCACCGTCATCTCAGAGTTATTTAAGTATGGAGAATATTATCAGTGCAACGGTGGTGAGTGGGGCAGACGCCATTCACCCGGGTTTTGGCTTTTTGTCAGAGAACAGTAAATTTGCAGAATTGTGTGAGCAATGCGGAATTACCTTTATCGGACCGCCGGCAAATGTCATTGCAAAGCTTGGCAATAAACAGGAAGCAAGAAATACGATGGAAGCAGCAGGTGTTCCGGTCATTCCAGGAAGTAAGGAGCCAGTCTGTGATGTGCATACCGGACTTTTGCTTGCACGGGAAATTGGTTACCCGGTTATTATAAAAGCTGCCCTCGGCGGAGGTGGAAAAGGCATGCGTGTGGCATATTCCGAAGAAGAGTTCACGCAAAGCTTTCAGACCGCACAGAAGGAAAGCCAGATGGCATTTGGCGATGATACCATGTATATTGAACATTTTATGGAGGAGCCGAGACATATCGAATTTCAGATTCTGGCAGATTCCTATGGAAATGTAGTGCATCTCGGAGAACGTGACTGCTCTATTCAGAGAAATCATCAGAAAATGATCGAGGAGGCTCCGTCAGCGGCGTTGTCTTCAAAGCTTCGAAAGAAGATGGGAGAGGCAGCAGTAAAAGCTGCGAAAGCCGCAGGCTATGTCAATGCAGGAACCATTGAATTTCTTTTAGAGAACAATGATGCCTTTTACTTTATGGAGATGAATACCCGAATTCAGGTGGAGCATCCGGTGACTGAGTGGGTGACTGGAATTGACTTGATCAAAGAACAGATTCGTATTGCAGATGGACAGAAGCTGTCATTTACTCAACAGGATATTGAAATCAATGGGCATGCCATTGAGTGCCGGATCAATGCGGAAAATCCGGAAAAAGGATTCCGGCCGTCACCTGGAACTATTACAGATCTTCATTTGCCAGGAGGAAAAGGAATCCGTGTAGATTCCGCAATTTACAGTGGATGCAGCATTTCTCCATATTATGATTCCATGGTTGCAAAGCTCATTGTCTGGGCGAAGAACCGGGATGAAGCAATCCAGAAAATGCAGAGCGCACTTGGAGAGGTTATTATTGAGGGCATCGACACGAATGTGGATTATCTCTATGAATTATTAAATAACCCGGTATATCAATCCGGAGAGTTTAATGTGAACTTCATAGATACTATAAAGCATTAAGGTATATAACAACCGTGGAGTGAAAGAGTATAAGGAGTGGACATATGAAGTTAGATAATATGTTTAAGAAAACAAGACGTCCTTCCGGAAAAAAAGGGCATATCGGTGGGAAACACCAAAGCCCGGAAGTTCCGGAGGGACTTCTGTGTAAATGTAACAAATGTCAGAAAGCAATTATTACAGAGGACGTTATAACAGGCGGATATATTTGCCCGAAATGTCATGGATATTTTCGCATGCCGGCACCGGAGAGGATTCGGTCAATTGCAGATGAGGATACGTTCGAAGAGTGGGACAGAGGAATTGAAAATACGAACCCGATTGGATATAAAGGGTATCCGGAAAAGGTGGAAGCATTAAAACAAACAACTGGATTAGATGAGGCAGTGGTGACTGGAAAAGTTGCAATTCATGGAATTGAGACAGCGCTTGGAGTCTGTGACGGACGTTTTTTAATGGCGAGCATGGGAGAAGTCGTAGGTGAGAAAATTACAAGAATGGTAGAACGTGCGACAGAAGAAAAGCTTCCGGTTATCATCTTTACATGCTCTGGCGGAGCAAGAATGCAGGAAGGAATCGTGTCTTTGATGCAGATGGCAAAGACATCCGCTGCACTGAAACGTCACAGCGACGCTGGACTTCTTTATATTACGGTGCTGACAGATCCAACAACCGGTGGCGTGACGGCAAGTTTTGCTATGCTTGGAGATATCATACTGGCAGAGCCGGGAGCACTGATTGGATTTGCAGGTCCTCGTGTCATTGAGCAGACGATCGGTCAGAAACTTCCGAAAGGATTCCAAAGATCTGAGTTCTTAAAAGAACATGGATTTGTAGACCAGATTGTAGAACGCCGGAAGATGCGGCAGATGCTGGGAAAAATCCTGAAAATGCATCAGACTGGAAATGAAAAAGTCGAAAAAGCAACAAAAGAATTTCAAAATAGAAAAACCAGATCAAAAACTCTGGAAGCCTGGGATCGTGTACAGATTTCCAGAAGAAATGACCGCCCGGTTGCAGGTCACTATATAGAAGCTTTGTTCCAGGATTTTGTAGAACTGCATGGAGATCGGTATTTTGCCGATGATCCGGCAATTGTCGGAGGAATCGCAACCTTTCACGGAAGAGCAGTGACAGTCATTGCCCAGGCGAAGGGACAGAATACAAAAGAGAATATCGGACACAATTTTGGTATGCCGTCACCGGAAGGCTACCGGAAGGCATTGCGTCTTATGAAGCAGGCAGAAAAATTCCACCGCCCGGTCATTTGCTTCGTAGATACGCCGGGAGCGTTTTGCGGAATTTCCGCAGAAGAGCGCGGCCAGGGAGAGGCGATTGCAAGAAATCTGTATGAGATGTCAGCGCTGAAGACCCCGATACTTAGTATTGTTATCGGAGAAGGTGGAAGCGGCGGTGCACTTGCAATGGCGGTTTCAGACCAGGTATGGATGCTGGAGAATTCCATTTATTCCATTCTTTCACCAGAAGGCTTTGCAAGCATTTTATGGAAGGACAGTACGAAAGCTGCGCAGGCTGCAAAAGTTATGCGTCTGACAGCAGCAGATTTAAAAGAAATGGGGATTGTAGAGAAGGTGTTTGCAGAACCGGAACATTTTATAGCAGAAACGATGAATGATGTTGCAGATGAACTGGAGAAAAATATCGAAGGGTATCTGGAAGAATATACAAACAAAGACATCCAAGAATTAGTGGATTCCCGATATGAACGCTTCCGTCGGATGTAAGCAGGATCTGAAATATATAAGTGCAAAGTTGTCTGTAAAATGCAAGTGTCAGAGAATTCAGAAGGAATGCAGGAGCAGGTTGACTTCTTTGACAAAAAACGTCTATAATGAAAAGCAAGTAAAGGATGAAGGAGCAGTGCGAATGAGTGATGTATATGCAACAATTAACTATGTCCTGGTGAATCTGATTAATGAGATCTGGGAGGTAGAAGGTAAGGCAATTATTACGGATGAATTTAAAGATATTACCAACAATGATATGCACGTCATAGAAGCAATCGGACTTGGAGAGGGCAATAATATGTCTACCATTGCAAAGAAGCTGAATATTACAGTAGGATCACTTACGACTGCTGTGAATAGTCTGGTGAAAAAGGGTTATGTTGACCGGTTCCGCAGCAAAGAGGATCGACGGGTCGTATATGTGCGTCTTCTGGAAAAAGGGGAAAATGCATATCATCATCACGAAGATTATCATAAGCAGATGACACAGGCCATTGTGGACGAGTTAGATGAGAGCGAGATTCCGGTACTGTTAAAGACGCTGGACGCACTGACTGGATTCTTTACCGATTATACAAGAGAAAGCAAAGAAAAATCGTCAGACAGCATGGATAAAGAATAGACAAAAAATGACTGATGATGAGAGAACGTATAGAAGAGTGAGGCGTACAATATGATCCGAGGCGTGATATTTGACATGGATGGCACTTTGTTTGATACAGAGAGGCTGTATACGATTGCGTGGAAGCAAGTCGGAGAAGAAATGGGGTATTCCATTACGACAGAACTTCTGAATCAGTGCCGGGGAAAGACGGCAGCGATTATCAGGGGAATATTTGAAGATACATTTGGCAAAGAATTTCGTTATGAAGAAGCAAGACAGCGAAAAGATGAGATTTTTATGGAGATGCTTGCGCGGGGCGGAGTTCCTAAAAAGAAGGGGCTTATGGAGCTCCTTTCCTATTTGGAAGAAAAGAAGATTCCGGCAGCAGTTGCAACTTCTACAAGACAATCGCGTGGAGAAAAAGTCCTTCAAATGTCAGGAATAGCGGAATATTTTGCAGCATTTATCTATGGAGACACGCAAAAAGCAAGTAAACCCAAACCGGATATTTTCTGGAATGCAGCAAAAGCGATTGGACGTGATCCGAAGGAGTGTCTGGTAGTTGAAGACAGTACACCGGGAGTCATGGCAGGAATCGCAGCCGGTGGAGAAACGATTTATATTCATGATATGGTAGATGTGCCGGAAGAGGTACTGGAACATGCATCAGCCAGTCTGGAGAATCTGGGTCAGATCATTGAGTGGATGGAAAATGTAAAATAGGGAGATGATTTTGTGAATAAAGAAATCGAAAAGTTGCAGGAAATCATTGATGACAGTGAAAATATTGTCTTTTTCGGAGGAGCAGGAGTATCTACAGAGAGCAATATTCCGGACTTTCGAAGTGCGGACGGTCTGTATCAGCAGAAATATAAGTATTCACCGGAACAGATCGTTAGTCATACCTTCTTTATGCGCAATACAGAAGGATTTTATGAATTTTACAAAGAAAAGATGATGTTTTTAGATGCGAAGCCGAATGCCGCGCATAAAAAGCTGGCAGAACTTGAGCAGGCAGGAAAACTTAAAGCAATCATTACGCAGAATATTGACGGACTTCATCAGGCAGCAGGAAGTAAGAATGTATATGAGATCCATGGAAGCATTCATCGCAATTACTGTCAAAAATGCGGAAAATTCTACGATGCAGCATATGTAAAGAACAGCAAAGGAGTTCCACATTGTGAGTGTGGAGGAGTGATCAAGCCGGATGTTGTACTTTATGAGGAAAGTCTGGATGAAAATATGATTGACAAGAGTATCCGTGCGATCAGCCAGGCAGACACACTGATCATAGGGGGAACATCTCTGGTCGTTTATCCGGCAGCTGGATTTGTAGATTATTTCAGAGGAAAACATCTTGTCGTAATCAATAAGAGCGAAACGGCAAAATCAGTTCGTGCAGAACTTACGATTGCCGCACCGATCGGGGAGGTATTGAGTCAGATTACAGTATGAGTACATTAAAAAAAGAGATCGTGATTCGTGTTGCAGTATTAGATGATACAGAAGAATTGTTGGAGATTTATGCACCATATGTCAGGGAAACTGCAATTACATTTGAATATGAAGTTCCCTCCCCAGAGGAATTTCGTGAAAGAATTGCACATACACTTGAAAAATATCCATATCTGGTGGCAGAACATGATGGGAAAATCGTGGGGTATGCATATGTCAGTCCATTTAAGGAGCGCGCAGCTTATACCTGGGCGGTGGAAACCTCCATATATGTAGATCAGAATTGTAAACGTATGGGAATAGGAAAAAAGCTTCATAGTGCATTGGAACATTGTCTGAAAGAAATGGGAATTTTAAATATGGAAGCATGTATTGGATATCCCCAGGAGGATGATGAGTATCTGACAAAGAACAGTGCACAGTTTCATGAACATCTTGGCTATCGCATGGTAGGAGAATTTAAAAAATGTGGATACAAGTTCCAGCGCTGGTACAATATGGTGTGGATGGAGAAGATCATTGGAATTCATGAAGAAATTCAAACGTTTCCAAAGAAATTTGATGCGGACATGTTGAAGGACTAGTACAGCAGACTTGGTTGGTAAGGTGAAATATATGGGAAAAGAGAAAAAGCAGTTAAGACTTTGGCAGGGATTACTGGTAATCATCCTGGCAGGTCTGGAAGTATTTGTGTTCAGTGACTTTCTGCCGCAATGGTTAGGAATGGGACGGTCTTTGATCGGAGAATTGATTTTACTGGGCACAGCAGTTGGAGCAGTGGCAGTGTTTGGCGGAAAATTCCGGTCGGTGTTTCCGATTCATAAGCCAAAGCTTACAGAGGTCATGGGGACGATACTGATTTACCTTGGTGCGAGTCAGGCAATTTCTGTTGTGACCATGATTGAAATGTATATTGCCCCGGAGATGGTTACTGAAACATCAATCGGATTAAGCAGTATGTTCACAAGTTCCTCCATGATAGTAGCAATTATAGTTGTTGGAATTGCACCGGCAATCTGTGAAGAAGCAGTGTTTCGTGGTGTATTTTTTAATTCTATTTGGAATCAGACACACGGAAAATGGATTCCAATTTTAGTTACAGCGGCAGTGTTTGGTCTGTTTCATGGAAGTATCATACGATTTTTTCCAACATTTCTCCTTGGAATTGTACTCGGATATCTTGTCTATGAGACGAACAACATGTTTTATAATGTGATGTTTCATGCAATCAATAATATCATTCCGGTACTGGTGCTTTATGGGATGCAGTTTTTGATGCAGCTGATGGCAAGAGCACTTGGAATGAATGGAAGTGGAATGTGGAACTTTGTAATGGATACAGCAACCAGCCAGGTTTCTCAGCTTTCACCGGCATTTATGGGAATTTATATGATAGATGGCGGCGTGGGACTGGCAATTTTGTATCTGGGCAATCACGTGTTACATCTTGGGCGGGAAGGTTATCCAAAAGAATTATTTCCAAAAGAAAAACGCAAACAACAGTTCATCTGGCTGGCACTTGCCCTGGCCCTGGCTGTAACCGGAGGAATGATGATCGTAGCAGGTACGATACAAGATCTGCATTTTTAAGAAAGATGAAGAGGCATTCTTGAATGGGGCTTTTCCCTTCAACATCATATAGTGTCAGTAATTAAAGTATAAGGAGGAAAAAAAGATGGCGGCAAATGTATTAGACAGATTCGAATTTCGATCTGTCAAGGCAAATGAAGCAGAGGAAGTAGCAGAGATTGAGAAGATCTGTTTTCCACCACATGAGGTATGTTCTAAAAAAGATATGTTTGAAAGAGTGGAACATGCACCGGAACTTTTTCTTGTTGCAGTAGACAAAGAGACTGGAACAATCGCAGGCTTTTTAAATGGACTGGCAACAGATGAAGAAGAATTTCGTGATGAGTTTTTCACAGATATTACCGTACATAATCCGGAAGGAAAGAATATTTTCCTTCTTGGGCTGGATGTCCGGCCAGAATATCGCAGGCAGGGTCTTGCAAGAGAAATCATGAACCAGTACATAAAGCGTGAGCAGGCAAATGGGCGTAAGATGCTGAAACTGACATGCCTTGAACAGAAAGTGGAAATGTATAAAAAAATGGGCTACAAAGACGAAGGTATCTCTGCTTCTGTATGGGGCGATGAAGAATGGCATGAGATGAGATATGCTCTTTAAGGAGACACATATGAAAACATATCAGCTTCAACTGTTAAATTGCAATAACCATAATATTGAAATATCAAGATACCTGCAGATTCTTACACGAATTGAAAAAGAGGATGCAGACAGGATTGTATCGAATGTCCCGGTGGTACTTTATGATAATCTGGACGAGGAATGTGCGGGATATTTTGAAGAAGCATTAGATTATTATCAGGTTGAATATGAAATCCAGCCGATGCCGGAAGAATGCGACATTCAAAAGTTCCCATCAAGACAGGTAATCGTACTGGGACGAGTGATGGAATATTTTGGACAGCGCAGTGACTTTGTGCAGCTTGCAAGGAAATACGATTTTAGCAGAAAAATCCAATTATCCCAGACACCATTTGCGGTAAAAGATGGTCTTAACAAAGAGCAGGCGGCAAAACTTTGCCAGGAGTTTACTAACATAGGTATGCGGGCGCAGATTGTACGCAGTAAGAAGAAACCTGTGCCAGTAGAAGAGAAGAAAAAAAGTTTTTGGAATATTGTTTAATTCAGTCGTTGCGCAGCGTCATTGGCGTTATGCAATGCACTTAGCGTGAGAATGTGCCTTGGCACATTCTTTTTTCTAAGAAAAATCTAGAACACACTTTTATATCAGCTGGGGGATTGACTCCCAGCTGATATAGCCTCCGGCAGGATTGCAGAGGTGCGCAGTAGAAGTATGTCATACAATTGCATGGCGCGCACCTCGCAGCAAGAATGCCGAGGCATTCTTGAATTTGCATATTTTTCTTGACTTGGAGTTCACTCCAGATGCTATAGTATGTTATGTGGAAGGCAGGTGTTTTATGTATGACAATTAAAGAAGTCGGTGAGAAATTTAACATTTCTCAAGATACGCTCAGATACTATGAGCGTATTGGCTTAATCCCACCAGTTTCGAGAACAGCAAGTGGGATTCGTAACTACCAGAAATCGGATCTTGACTGGGTAGAGCATGCTGTCTGTATGCGAAGTGCAGGAGTTCCAATTGAAGCATTGATTGAATATGTAAAATTATTCCAGATAGGAGACTCTACATTTGAGGCGAGAAGACAGCTTCTAAAGGAACAGTATGACATTTTAATGGAACAGAAACAGCAGATTGAGGCAACGATGGAACGATTGAAATATAAAGTGTCCAGGTATGAAGAGGCTGTGAAGACAGGGGTTTTAACCTGGGAAGAAAAGGAGTGTAAGTAAAGATGTATATTGAAAAGATAAATGGACCAGACGATGTGAAGAAGATAGAAGTATCAGAACTTCCAAAGCTTGCAGAGGAAATGCGCCATGCGCTTTTGATTCGTGCAAGTAAACATGGCGGACATTTCGGGCCGAATTTCGGTATGGTGGAGGCAACGATCGCGCTTCATTATGTGTTTGATTCGCCGAAAGATAAAATTGTATTTGATGTGTCACACCAGAGCTATCCACATAAGATGCTGACAGGAAGAAAAGACGCATATCTCTATGAAGAGCATTACGATGATGTGTCCGGTTATACAAATCCGCATGAAAGTGCGCATGATTTTTTCACAGTCGGACATACATCAACATCTGTGAGTCTGGCGTGCGGTCTTGCAAAAGCCCGTAATCTCAATGGGGAAGATGGCAATGTAATCGCGGTGATTGGAGATGGTTCTTTAAGTGGCGGTGAGGCATTAGAAGGACTGGATTACGCAGCAGAGCTTGGCGGCAATCTGATTATTGTAGTCAATGACAATGATATGTCGATTGCTGAGAATCACGGAGGTATCTATCAGAATCTGAAGCTGCTTCGTGAGACGAATGGACAGGCCGAGTGTAATCTGTTCTGTGCCATGGGCTTAGATTATATCTATGTGGATCATGGAAATGATGTGGCTGAGCTGATTCAGGCATTTGCGAGTGTGAAGGACAGTAAAAAAGCAATCGTTGTGCATATTAATACATTAAAAGGAAAAGGTTATGCGCCGGCAGAACAACACAAAGAGCAGTGGCATTTCAACGGACCATTTCATATTGAGACTGGGAAGCCTCTGTATGAAATGGAAGAAGAGGACTACTCAGATGTGACGTGCAATTATCTCATGAAGAAGATGAAAGAAGATCCGGCAGTTGTTGCCATTACTTCCGGAACTCCGACAGTTCTGGGATTTACAGAGGATAAGCGAAAAGAAGCAGGACGGCAGTTTGTTGATGTTGGAATTGCAGAGGAGACAGCGGTTGCACTGGCAGCAGGAATCGCAGCAAATGGAGGAAAGCCGGTCTATGGTGTGTATAGCACATTTGTACAGAGAACCTTTGATCAGATTGCACAAGATGTATGTATCAATAACAGCCCGGCAACGATTGTTACATTCAGTGGTTCTGTCTATGGAATGAACGATGTGACACATCTTGGACTGCAGGATATCCCGATGATGGCAAATATTCCGAATCTTGTCTATCTTGCACCGACAACGAAAGAAGAATATCTGGCAATGCTGGACTGGAGTATAGAGCAGAAAGAACATCCAATTGCAATCAAACTCCCAGGCGGAGATGTGATTTCAGATGGAAAAGAAGTCACGAAAGATTTCAGTATTCTAAACAAGTATGAGATGACGAGAAAAGGAAGTAAGGTTGCAATTCTCGGACTTGGAACATTTTACGGATTAGGAAATGATGTGGCGGATCTGATGAAAGAGAAAGCAGGAATAGACGTAACCGTTATCAATCCGTATTACATTACAGGTCTGGATGAAGAAATGCTTGAAGATCTTAAGAAAGACCATAGTGTTGTAATTACATTGGAAGACGGAATTCTGGACGGTGGTTTTGGTGAGAAGATTGCCAGATTTTATGGCGACAGTAATATGAAGGTTTTAAATTTCGGACTGAAAAAAGAGTTCCTGGATCGATACGATGTGACAGAAGTATTAAAAGACAACCATCTTACAAAAGAGCAGATCGTGGAAGATGCTGCAAGGATTCTTGCATAAGAGTTGTCCGAACTAAGTTCCTAAGCCAGGGTAGGATTCTGAAATCTCAGAAAATGCATTGAAAAACATCAGATATAAGTTGAGACTAGAAATTCTCTATGGTAAAATATTAATAAAAATTAATATTTTGCCATAGAGGAAGAGAATATGAAAAATGAAAAGATTATCTGTTACTGTTCAAATGTTACAAAAGATCAGATTATAAAGGCAATGGAACAAGGGGCAAGGACGTTAAATGATATCAGGAAAATGACTGGAGCATGCACTTTACACAGATGTAAAGAATTAAGCCCAAAAGGGACATGATGTTCTTCCGATATTCGAGAAGTGATGGTCGAATATATGTTAGAGAAAAAGAAGAAAGAGAATAATGATTGAGAATAAACATTTGGTTACACAGCAATCTGTTTTGCGGATCAGGCAGCATGGATCGCAGCATGCTGTTACAGTGTTCCGACCTGCCTGTGGTGCGTGAAGAAGTCAATTGCAAAACTGAAACAGACTAAGTAATAGATTTTACAATGAAAAAGCTCCCGGGTTGATGTAAAAACCCGGGAGCTTTGTATTATCTTTATAATTTTTATAACTGTGGTCCAGCGGATACGAGTGCTTTTCCAGCTTCGTTTCCTTCGTATTTTGCGAAGTTCTTGATGAATCTTCCGGCAAGATCTTTTGCTTTCTCTTCCCACTCGGAAGCGTCAGCGTAAGTATCACGAGGATCAAGGATTCCTGTATCAACACCTGTAAGTTCTGTAGGAACCTCAAAGTTGAAGTAAGGAATCTTCTTTGTTGGAACGTTCTTGATATCTCCGTTCAGGATTGCATCGATGATACCACGAGTATCTTTGATGGAGATACGTTTTCCTGTTCCATTCCATCCTGTATTTACAAGGTAAGCCTTTGCTCCACTCTTCTCCATCTTCTTAACAAGCTCTTCTGCATATTTTGTAGGATGCAGCTCTAAGAATGCCTGTCCGAAGCAAGCGGAGAATGTAGGTGTAGGCTCTGTGATTCCACGCTCTGTTCCTGCAAGTTTTGCTGTAAATCCTGACAGGAAGTAGTACTGTGTCTGCTCTGGTGTCAGTACAGATACTGGAGGAAGTACTCCGAATGCGTCTGCTGACAGGAAGATTACGTTCTTAGCTGCAGGTGCAGAAGAAATCGGGCGTACAATGTTCTCGATATGCTGAATCGGGTAAGAAACACGAGTGTTCTCTGTTACGCTCTTATCAGCAAAATCAATCTTTCCTTCAGTGTCAAGTGTTACGTTCTCAAGAAGAGCATTGCGCTTAATTGCATTGTAGATATCCGGCTCAGACTCTTTGTCAAGGTTGATAACCTTAGCGTAGCATCCACCCTCGAAGTTGAATACTCCGTTGTCATCCCAACCGTGCTCATCGTCACCAATCAGAAGACGTTTCGGGTCAGTGGAAAGTGTTGTCTTACCTGTTCCGGAAAGTCCGAAGAAGATTGCTGTGTTCTCACCATTCTTATCTGTGTTAGCTGAGCAGTGCATAGCAGCGATGCCCTTCAGTGGAAGGAAGTAATTCATCATAGAGAACAGTCCTTTTTTCATCTCTCCGCCATACCATGTGTTTACGATAACCTGCTCTTTGCTTGTGATGTTGAATAATACAGCTGTCTCTGAATTTAAGCCTAACTCTTTATAGTTTTCAACTTTAGCTTTAGAAGCATTATATACAACGAAATCTGGCTCGAAATCTTTAAGTTCCTCCTCAGTTGGCTGAATGAACATATTTGTAACGAAATGAGCCTGCCAAGCTACTTCTACGATAAAACGAATTGCCATGCGGGTATCTTTGTTAGCACCGCAGAATGCATCTACAACATAAAGCTTTTTGTTGGAGAGTTCTTTGATCGCAAGATCCTTTACAGCGTTCCATGTCTCTTCAGAAGCTGGATGATTGTCATTCTTGTACTCATCAGATGTCCACCATACTGTGTCTTTTGAATTCTCGTCCATAACGATAAATTTGTCTTTAGGAGAACGTCCTGTATAGATGCCTGTCATTACATTTACTGCACCGAGCTCACTGACCTGTCCTTTTTCGTAACCTTCAAGTTCAGGTTTTGTCTCCTCCTCAAATAATAACTCGTAGGAAGGGTTATACACGATTTCTGTGGTTCCAGTAATACCATACTTGCTTAAATTGATTTCTGCCATCTTAAACCAAACCTCTTTTCTTAAATGTAATAAGGGAAATGGTCGATAGCTGGAACATTTCCCCCATTCATACTTAATTATACATTATTAATTTCCAAAATCAATAAATTTTTAACAAATTCCTCCGGTGCAAAATTACCAATTTTTTCCTAGGAAAGTTCCAATTTTCCGGTATAAAGCTGATAATAGGTTCCTTTTTGCTGAATCAGGTCATCGTGATCACCGCGTTCGATGATCCGACCGTGATCCAGGACGATAATTGCGTTACTGTTGCGAATTGTGGACAGTCTGTGTGCGATAACAAATACGGTACGCCCCTTCATCAGATTGTCCATACCTTTCTGTACGATGCTTTCTGTACGGGTATCAATACTTGATGTTGCCTCGTCCAGAATCAGTACCGGTGGATCGGCAACAGCAGCTCTTGCAATAGACAGAAGCTGTCTTTGTCCCTGGGACAATTCCTCACCGTCACCGCTTAGTAATGTATCGTAACCATTTGGCAACATCTGGATGAATTGATCTGCGTGAGCCAGTTTTGCAGCATTGTATATTTCTTCATCAGTGGCATTTAGTTTACCATAACGGATATTGTCTTTGATTGTTCCGGTGAATAAATGTGTATCCTGAAGAACGATTCCGAGGGAACGGCGCAAGTCATCTTTTCTGATTTTTGTAATGTCGATGCCGTCATAAAGGATCTCACCGCTTTGAATGTCGTAGAAACGATTGATCAGGTTGGTGATCGTTGTCTTACCGGCGCCTGTAGATCCTACGAATGCCAGCTTCTGGCCAGGTTTGGCAAAGAGGCTGATATCATGAAGAATAATTTTGTCTTCATCGTATCCAAATGTCACATCTTTGAATCTTACATCTCCGGTCAGTTCAGTATAAGTCACAGTACCATTTTCGTCAGCAGGCTTTTTCCATGCCCACATACCGGTACGTTCTGTGCATTCAGTAATCGTTCCATTCTCATCTTTTTTTGCATTGACCAGTGTGACAGAACCGGTATCCTGTTCCGGTTCTTCATCAATGAGCTTAAAGATACGTTCTGCTCCTGCAAGAGCCATGACGATGGAATTGAACTGCTGTGCAACCTGCATGAATGGTTGGGTGAAGCTCTTTGTAAACTGCAGGTAAGAAGCGATGACACCGATGGTAATACCGCCCACACCAGTAACTGAAAGCAGTCCGCCGAGAACTGCAGTCAGTACGAACTGGAGGTTTCCGATGTTTCCGATGACCGGTCCCATCATATTTGCATATTTGTTTGCATTTGCAGCGCACTTGAACAATGCGTCATTTAGTTCGTCGAACTCTTTTTCTGAAATTTCTTCGTGATTGAAGACTTTGATGACACGCTGCCCGTTCATACGCTCTTCAATAAATCCAGTCACATCTGCCAGCGCCATCTGCTGACGGATGAAATATTTTCCACTGTTTGCGCCGATAGCCTTTGTTGCAGAGATCAGAACCCCGATGATGAGTACTGCAAGAACGGTAAGAAGCGGGCTTAGCACGAGCATGGAGATAAATGTTACGACGATAGTGAAAAATGACATCAGTGCCTGTGGGATAGCCTGGCTGATCATCTGTCTTAATGTATCAGTATCGTTCGTGTAAAGGCTCATGATAGATCCGTTCGTGTTCTGGTCAAAGTAGCGAATTGGCAGTGTCTGCATGTGCTCAAACATATCGTCGCGCACTTTTTTTAACACGCCCTGTCCAATGTATACCATCATTCTTGTATAGGTAAATGTTGCAATCACACCTACGAGGAAAATGCATCCCAAAACGGTCAGTGCCCGATAAAGCTCTGTATAATTCGGAGATTTTTGCCCAATTAGTGGAATAATATAATCATCAAGCAAATATTTTAAGGACAGAGATACAGAAATGGATGCAACAGCACTTAAAAGGATGCAGATGAATACCATGATAAAACGGTACTTGTACAGGTCCATAATATATTTGAGGAGACGTTTTCCAGTAGCAATATTTTCAGCACTTAGCCTTTTACCTGGTTTTTTTGTTGTCTTATTCATGGTCGTCACCTCCTTTTACTTGTGATTCATATACTTCTCTATAAATTTCATTTGTCTTTAATAATTCTTCAGATGTTCCGATTCCCATGATCTGTCCACCGTCTAGAACGATGATCTGGTCAGCATCTTCGATAGAAGAAACGCGCTGTGCAATGATGATCTTGGTGGTGTTCGGAATTTCCTCGCGGAATGCTTTCCGGATCAGGGCATCCGTCTTTGTATCTACTGCACTGGTAGAGTCATCCAGAATCAGGATCTTTGGTTTCTTAAGGAGCGCCCTTGCGATACACAGACGCTGCTTCTGACCACCGGATACATTGTTACCTCCCTGGACGATTTTTGTATTGTAACCGTTCGGGAACTCCTGAACGAATCCGTCAGCCTGCGCAAGCTTACATACACGTTTGACTTCTTCATCGCTTGCAGTTTCATCACCCCAGCGGATATTTTCATAAATGGTTCCAGAGAACAGTACATTTTTCTGAAGAACCATGGATACCTGGTCGCGCAGGGATTCCAGGCTATAATCACGAACATCAATGCCGCCGACTTTGACCCGTCCTTTTGTGACATCGTAAAGTCTTGGGATGAGCTGGACAAGGGAAGATTTTGCACTTCCGGTTCCACCGATGATACCGATAGTCTGTCCGGATTCAATATGAAGATTAACGTTTTTCAGAGATAAATTTCCGCCTTCACCTGCGTAGCTGAAGTCTACATGGTCGAATACAATGTCTCCGTTTGGAACTTCTGTCACTGCATCAGGCTGATCTTGCATTTCCGGAATTTCATTCATGACTTCAGTGATACGGTCAGAAGATGCCTCCGCAATCATGATCATAACGAATACAAATGTAACCATCATCAGAGATCCGATAATCTGTAGTGCGTAAACGATGACACTTGTAAGTTCGCCTGTCTCCATAGAGCCGGCAATGATGCTCTTGCCTCCGATCAGAACCATGATCAGAACGACTGAGTACATGGTAAACTGCATGACCGGTGAGTTCCAGGCAACAATTTTCTCAGCCTTTGTGAAAAGGTTGTATACATATTTGGAAATGTCGTGGAACTTGTCAATTTCATAATTCTCGCGGACGAATGCTTTCACTACACGGGAAGCATTCACATTTTCCTGGACTGAGTTGTTCAGTACATCGTATTCATCGAATACTTTGATAAAATGTGGGTGCGCTTTTTTGGCAATGTAGATCAGTGTTCCTCCAAGAAGCGGGATTACGATCAGGAATAAGAGTGAAATTGTCTTATTGAGGAGCAGTGTCATGATCCATGATAAGATAATCATAAATGGAGCTCTTGCAAGAAGACGAATACTCATCATGTATGCCATCTGGATATTTGTGATATCTGTTGTCATACGTGTAACCAGTCCTGAAGTAGAAAAATGGTCAATGTTTTTGAAAGAGAAATCCTGTACCTTATAAAAGATGTCGTGGCGCAGGTTTCTGGCGTATCCGGCACCTGCGATTGCTGCCATGTTACCAGCCTGAACACCAAAGAACAGGGCAAGCATAGCCATGACTACTAGAATTAGACCACGCTGTAAAATGTAGGACATATCTCCATTTGCGATTCCTACATCGATGATTTTGGCCATCTCGAGTGGAATCAGAACTTCCATCAGAACTTCGAGAATGACAAGAAGCGGAGCAAGAATGGATTGCTTCTTATATTCTCGTACTGATTTTAACAGTGTTTTATTCATATTATGCCTCCTTTTTATTGTCAGTACAATTACATTTTGAAGCTGCAAGATTATCAAGCATCTGACAGAGAACTTCCCGGCAAACATGGAGCTTGTCATCAGGAATACCGGCGGACAAAGCGGCCTCACACTTTTTGATATGTTCTACAATACGTGGACGCAAAGCCTCAGCTTTTTCTGTCGGAACCAGTTGCTTCAGTCTTGCATCGCTTTCAACACTGGTTCGTGTAATATAGCCCTTTTGCTCAATCAGTTTAATAATACCGGTGACAGTAGACCGCCGGATCTGGAATGCTTCCTCAATATCCCGCTGGAATATTGGTTTGTGAGCAGATTCTAATAAGATAAATTTTAAAAGCTGTTGCTGGACAGGTGTCAGATCACTATCTTCTAAAATAGTATAGCAGTCATTTTGACATTTCATCTTACAGGAAAGAATGTGGATCAGACGTCCCAGTTCCAGAGGAGCATTTTTGTTGTTTGTATCTTGCATAATTCACCTCAATTCTCAAAGAAATAATTGTTAGCTTCCTAACTTTTAACATTATATGGACAATATAATAGAATGTCAAGAGAAAAACTAAGAGGATAATTAAGAAAAAATTGCAGAGTAAACTGCAGACAAAAATTAAGAAAAAATTACAGAAGAGCAGTATGATAAAATGACTTTGCTGTGCAGTGATAAATTCTTGTAAAATAATAAAATGTGGTTGAAATGTCAGGTGGATAATACTATAATGTGTGAGGGAGTGATCAGGAACTCCTACAATGATTCATTTTCAGGCAGAAATCAAAATGGAGCCTGGAATGGATGATTGGCAAAATTTCTAAGAAAAAAGGCAGGTGAACAGAATGGACAGTTGCGATAGTCATGGGCGAACTAAGAACATAGGATCAGATATGAGTAACAGTCTGTTCTGTTTTTCTAAATAGAATTTATCAATTCATTTCTTATCCTATTTTCCAATGAGCGAACATATGCATAAAAATGCAGCTATCTGATCTGTGAAAAACAGATGCAAGAAGGATAAAGATTTTAATGTCAACAGCTAAAGTGTCTCTTGATGTTTTAATTTTTGTATTTCTTGCGGAAATGAGAAAACAGGATAAGGAGGTTTCCCAAGATGGAAAACAAAACACAGGATTATCAGTCAGAAATCTTGGCTATCATCAGAGGTAATACTTCACCGGGAGTTATGCGTAACAAACTGGAGGATTATCATGAAAATGACCTGGCAGATGTATTTTCCGAGCTGACAGCAGCAGAGAGACGGAAAGTCTGCAGAATTCTGAACCTAGATATGCTTTCAGACATTTTCGAGTATATCGATGAGAAACAGGCAGCAGAGTATCTGGATGAGATGGATGTGCGCAAGGCAGCGGGTATTCTTTCGGGAATGGAGACGGATGCTGTTGTAGATGTTCTCCGTATGACACCGAAGGAGAAAAAAGTACTTCTGATTGAACTGATGGATGATGAAGCAAGAAAAGATATGGCGATCATTGCTTCATTTGACGAGGAAGAAATCGGAAGTAAGATGACAACTAACTGCATCATGATCCGTGAGAATCTGACTGTAAAGCAGGCAATGAGCAGCTTAATCGGTCAGGCAGCAAAGAACGATAACATTTCTACTATATTTATGGTGACAGAAGATTCCACATTTTACGGAGCATTAGATTTGAAAGATTTGATCATTGCAAGACAGGACGCATGTCTGGAAGATCTGATCGTGACATCATACCCGTATGTATATGGAAATGAACTGATAGATGATTGTATTGAAAAGCTGAAAGATTATTCCGAGAATTCTATTCCGGTACTGGACAACGATAACAAATTGCTTGGAGTTATCACATCTCAGAGCATTGTAGAATTGGTTGATGACGAGATGGGAGAGGACTACGCAATGTTTGCCGGTCTGACAGCGGAGGAAGATTTGAAAGAGCCTCTGCGTGAGAGCCTGAAAAAGAGACTTCCGTGGCTGTTGGTATTGTTAGGACTTGGCATGGTCGTTTCATCAGTAGTTGGTGTATTTGAGACAGTTGTAAGTCAGCTTACGATTATTATGTGTTTCCAGTCACTGATCCTGGATATGGCAGGAAATGTGGGAACACAGTCACTGGCCGTAACAATCCGTGTTCTGATGGACGAGTCCCTGACCGGAAAACAGAAGGCAGAATTAGTATGGAAGGAAATGACAATCGGATTTTCGAACGGTCTGATTCTGGGAACATTGTCATTTATTGTAATCGGACTTTATATTGCACTCTTTAAAGGAAAGACTTTTATGTTCGCTTATGCAGTTTCAGGCTGCATCGGAATAGCACTTGTAGTTGCAATGGTCATCTCCGGGGCAGTCGGAACATGTATTCCGCTGTTCTTTAAGAAAATTAATGTTGATCCGGCAGTAGCATCCGGACCATTGATCACGACCATCAACGACCTGGTAGCAGTTGTGACTTACTATGGACTGAGCTGGATTTTCCTTATTGAGATGCTGCATCTTGCGGGGTAAGAAACTATATGATAAAAGCAGTTATTTTTGATATGTATGAGACCTTGATCACACAGTATGGCGGACCGGTATATTTCCGGGCGCAGATGGCAGCGGATGCCGGCATAGATCCGATGTTATTTGATGCACTTTGGATTCCGAGTGAGAATGACCGGACCATTGGAAAGCAGACATTGGAAGAGACAATTGAGCAGATATTGAGACAGACCGGAAAATACAGCGAGGAGACATTCCAGACTATTATTTCCGGAAGAAAGGCAGCAAAAGCAGACTGTTTTTGTCATCTTCATCCGGAAATCATTCCGATGCTTCAGACATTAAAAGAAAAAAAGATTAAAATTGGACTGATCAGTAACTGTTATTCTGAGGAAGCGGTATTAATCCGAGAGAGCCAGTTATTTCCATATTTTGATCAGTCATGTCTGTCTTATGAACTGGGAATGAAAAAGCCAGATCCGGGAATATTCCTAAAGTGTATGGAAGGGCTTGGCGTGAGAGCCGGAGAATGTTTGTACATCGGAGATGGCGGGAGCCATGAACTGGAGGCAGCAGATATTATGGGAATGACTGCGCTTCAGGCACGGTGGTACATCAAAGAGGTGCCGGAACTGGATATCCGAAAAGAGGAGTTTGAACAGCTAGAGACACCGAGGGCGGTGTTAGAAAAGATATAAAAAATGATTTGTTTATTTTTAGACAAATAATATATCTTGAAAATATACAAAAGTATTGCATGAAAAGCATAGAATTGATACAATAAATGTAAGGTGCTGTCAGCACTGGTGTGTTTGGCGGTTTATTTTTTACAGGGAGTCTATAGCTCTGATTAACCTCATTCGGTCTTGGATATACAATTGGATGCAACAATAAGACCGCAACCAAAGATTCACTGGATCTTTGGTTGCATGCTTGGCAAAAAAAATAACCGCCTGTTAGCCTGAGAAACTAATACGGTTATTTTTTATTTACAATAATCAGGTAAATCGCCATTGGCAGTACCTTTTATATAAGTATATTAACACTGATATGTGTGTGTGTCAAATATATGTTGTATGAAAAGGACGAAGTGGTATGAAGATAAATAATCAATATGAGGAAGCAGAAGCGATTTATCCAGTTACAGGATTATATATTGATCCGGACGGGAATGCTGTAGAAAAGTCAGAGATGCTTTTATCGGAGCATCGTATGGACGTGTATATTAATGATGTGCTGACGATGAAATTAGTGTGTACACCGAAGGATTTGCCGGGGCTGGTACTGGGACGAATGGTCAGCGAAGGCATGATTCATTCATCAGAGGAAGTGGAATACCTTTATATCTGTGAGCATGGGACCAGGGCGAGAGTACAGCTTGGTTCAGAACATTGTGGATTGGTTAATGATAATCTGAGCGCAGAGGTTATGAATACACCGACTTGTTGTACGGATAATAAGACCATATATAGTGGATTTGCAGTGGAAAAAGAATTGCAGCATTTGGAGCCGGTAGAAGTTAGTCTGGAACTTATGTATGCATTCGACGAAGCCTTTCATCAGGATATGCCATTGCATGAGGCGACATGGTCAACACACAGTTGCTTTCTTGCATATAAGGGAAAGATTGTGTATTCCTGTGAGGATATCGGACGTCATAATGCACTGGACAAAGCGATTGGTTATGCACTTATGCATGACTATGATTTTCATGAATGTGCAGTCTTTACGACCGGACGTCTCCCAATCGATATGATCACGAAGGTAATCCGGGCAGGAATTCCGCTTGTGGCAAGTAAAAAGACTCCGACGGCAGAAGCTGTAAAACTGGCACAGGAATATGGATTGACGATGATTGGAAGAGCGAAGAATCACAAGATGATGCAATATACGCTGTATAAAGAATAAGACATTAGGTTCTGCTCTTGCATGGTTGTTTGCACTCTTTGCAGTGATTGCTTCATTTGGTATTGGAAATATGACACAGGGAAATTCTATTTCAGGTGCACTGCATGCAACATTTTATATCCCGACATGGATCACTGAAATTGTGATCACAGTGCTGGCTTGTAACAATCGGGATTACATTATTTGCATTTTCTACAATCCTCGGATGGGAATATCATGGAGAAAAAGCATTCTTGAACTTGGCTGCACACAGACACTTAATCTTGTATGTAGCTTTTCGGATATAGCAAATGCGCTCATGGCAATCCCGAACCTGATCTGCATGCTCATACTTAGTAAAGAAGTAGCACAGGACATCAAAGCATTCCAGACAGAGATAGACAACAGACATACAGAAAAATGTTCCGAACAAAACACGTATGTGCAAGATGTAAAATAAAAATATGAGAAAAATATAAAAGACTTATCGCAAAATAAAACAGAAAAAGTCCTGTCCTATGACGATAGGATAAAATTCGACATGTCTGCGAGCATAGCATGTCTTTCTATGTACTGTCTGAGCCGTAAGGCGAGTTTACATAGAAAGACATAGATAAGCGGCGCAGCAGACATAGAATTTTACCCGTGTCATAGGACAGGACTTTTTCTATTATAGTTGTAAAAGAGCTTTTTGTTTTGCCAATTTTTCCATTTTACAAAAACAATTCTAACAGGAACACCACCATGCATGCGCATACGGATACTTGCAGCAGGCTTTTCCCAAACCATGCAAGTGCTGTGGCAACGATCAGCGCCGCCCATGCAGACCAGACACTTCCGGTCGCTGACAGGATTGCAGGGAAGGTCATCACTGCCAGCGTGACGTATGGCACATAGTATAGAAATGATCGAATCGTTTTATTTTTAATTTCTTTTCGAATCAAGGTCAGAGGCAGCATACGGATCAGATAAGATACTCCGGCCATGACCAGGATATAGATATAAATATTATGACTCATGACTTGCCTGCCTTTCATTGTTATTTAATACACTAGATTCAGTGCTTTTTGCATCTTCCTCCTCCTCATTGACCGGGAACAGGATTGCAGCACCTCCGGCAATAAGAATCGTAAGCAGAATCGTTCTTGTTCCGGTAGAAAGTGTGTGGATAACTGGAAGTTTTGTAAATGCAAAGCTTGCTCCCATGGAAATCAAGACAACTCCTGCAAGAATCTTATTTTTTCTTGCAGGCGGGATAATGATTGCCAGGAACATGCCGTAAAGACCGACACTTAATGCACTGACAATATTAGCCGGAAGAATGGATCCCATCAAAGTTCCAAAAAGTGTTCCGAAAGCCCAGCCGGGAAGTGCTACAGTATATGCACCAAAAGAATAGTATGGATTCAATTTGCCCGGTACGGCCACGGAGATTCCAAATAACTCATCAGTGACATCATAACTTAGAAGCAGACGCTGGATCATCGGTGTGTCTGGTGGAAGTTTCTGACTTAATGCACAGGACATCAGAAGATAACGGGCATTTGTGATCAATATCAGAATCGCGACCTCCAGATAGCCGCCACCTGCGGCAATCAGCGTAAATCCGGCAAATTCACCGGCTGATGCATTATTAGTAAAACTTACGAGAAATGCCTGAAATGGTGTGAACCCGGCATTTTTCGCGGCGATTCCAAGGGTAAATGAAACCGCAAGATAGCCAAGGGCAATGGGAATTGCGTCCCGCATACCCTTGGCAAACCAGGATCTGTTATTACCTCTCATATGTTACCTCTTTTCTACAAGTAAATCAGACAGGACCAAGAGTCCTGTGCACTGAATAAATTGAATTATCTCATAAATTCGTTAATGACGTGTAGTACGCCATCTTCATCGTTTGACTTTGTAATATAATCTGCAGATTCTTTCACAAGTGGCTGAGCATTTGCCATGGCAACTCCAAGTCCGGCAGTCTCAATCATAGTCAGATCATTGTATCCGTCCCCGCAACAGATCATGGCATCGGTAGAAAGTCCGATGCTGGTGAGCAGCTTTGTAAGGGAGTGAGCTTTGTCAATACCCTGGGGCATAATTTCGAGAAAGAACGGATCTGAGCAGTAAATAGACAGATAAGAGTGAAATTGTTTTTCAGCTTCAGCTTTTACTTCCTGAATCAGTTCCGGTTCTCCGGTAATCAGAAATTTATTGTTATTATTTTTAGTGACGTAAGAGACGAAATCGTCCACTTTTGTAATCGGCATATGATTGATGAAAGATTCTTTTTCGCTGTATTCATTCGTATCTCCACCTGAAATCAGCTCGGTATCGGTGTAGGCAAGAATGTCAATCCCCGGATATTTTTTCACGATTTCAAGAAGCGGAGCCGCAACATCATTTGGAAGATATTTGCTGTAAATGATCTCACCGGAGCGGCAGTCTGTGATACGACCACCGTTGTAGGAGAGAATATAACTTCCATAGTCTCCAAGGTGAAGTTCCTCTGCCAGAGGAAGGACGCCCTGAGAAGGACGTCCACTGGCTAATACAACTTTTTTTCCGTTTTTCTGAATGTCGATCAGAGCATCTCTGGTCGATGGTGTGATTTCTTTTCTGGAATTGGTCAGTGTCCCATCCAGATCCAGTGCCAGAAGCTGGTATTTCATAGTTTTATACTCCTAAAATTTTTGTAATTCATCTACAATTTCAGGGAACTGCATACCATGTGAAGCTTTCACAAGGATATTGTCACCTGGTTGAATCAGATGTTTCATCTCTGCAAGAAAGTCTGCTTTTGCAGGGAACCATTTTGCCTCGCAGCCATGTTCAGAAGCTCCGGCTACAAGCTCTTTGGAAAGCTCGCCAATTCCGCATACAAGGTCGATGCCTATATCACCTGCATGTGCACCGGTTTCGTAGTGGAGTTCTTTTCCGGTCTCGCCCAGTTCGCCCATGTCGCCAAGAACAGCGACTTTTCGTCCGATTGCCATATTCAGAACATCTAAGGAAGCCTGCATGGAAATTGGATTTGCATTATAGCAGTCATCTAAGATGATGATTTTATCTGTCTGAATGATATTATTTCTTCCGGGGATGGAAGGCAGTCCTTCAATTCCGGCTTTGATTTCTGCTGGTGTAAGTCCAAGTTGATAGCCGACAGCAGTTCCGGCAAGAGCGTTTTGTACCATGTGAGCACCAGGAAGTGGAACGATGCAGTCAAAGCTTTCGCCGGACGGAAGATGAATCGTACAGGAAGAACCGCGAAGTCCAAGTGATTCTACGTCAGTTGCATAGAACTGGCAGTTCTTTCCAAGACCGAAAAATTCAGGATCTACGCCTTTGACCGGTCCCATATCACGGAGCAGATCATCGTCTCCGTTCAGAAGAATAGAACCACCGGTCTTCATATCCTGGATCATCTGAGATTTTTCCTGAAGAATCCCTTCTCTTGTTTTGAAAAATTCCAGATGTGCGATACCGATATTCGTGATCACACAGATATCCGGGCTAGCTACGCTAGAAAGACGACGCATCTCACCAAAGTGGTTGACACCCATTTCCAGAACAGCGACCTGATGCTTTTCATTCATTTCAAAAATTGTAATTGGAAGCCCCCATTCATTGTTGAAGTTTCCAAGTGTTTTATGTACACAGTATTTCTGAGACAGTACAGAAGCAATCATTTCCTTTGTGCTTGTCTTTCCGACACTTCCTGTGATTCCGACAACCTTAATATCGAAAGAATCACGATAAAGCTTTGCAGTATCAAGAAGTGCCTGGCCAGTAGACTCTACCAGGATATATGGAAAATCTGTCTCGCCAAGATCTTCATGGGAAATCACGCACATTGCGCCTTTTTCAATGGTATCCGGAATGAATTTGTGAGCGTTGACGCGTTCACCGTCAATGGCAATGAACAGATAGTCTTTTTCAACTTTCCGGCTGTCAATTGTAACACCGGCAACTTCTTTGTCCAAAAGATTTTCAGGCCCCCGGTACTCTCCGTGGCAGGCCTTAGTAATATTTCTTAAAGTAAGGTTTTTCATGATGGATTTCCTCTTATCTGTAACGCGCATTCATAGATTCTTCAATGATGCGTTCGCATAATTCGTTGTACTCGATGCCTGCGGCTTTTGCAGCCTTCGGAAGCAGACTTGCGGCAGTCATTCCTGGAAGTGCATTCATTTCCAGACTGTAGAATTCGCCGTCTTCGTCATCAATGATAAAGTCAGCACGTGCATACACATCCATACGGAGTGCGGCAAATGCTTCTTCTCCGGCACGCATCATGCGCTGCTGAGTTTCTTCATCAATAGATACCGGTGGACAGATTTCCTGTGCTCCGCCAGCCTGATATTTATTCTCATAGTTGAAGACACCATCTTTCGGAATGATCTCAACTAATGGGAGTGCTTTTCCGGCAATGACAGCACTGGCAAACTCACGGCCTTTGATGTAAGGCTCAATGACCAGTTCTTCATCCGGGTTCTTTTCAAATGATTCACGAACTGCATGGTTATATTCTTCTTCTGTATGACAGATGTAAACTCCGATACTGGAACCATTTTCACATGGTTTTACGACCAGTGGGAGATAATATCCAAGTTCGGATAAAGGAAGATCCTTTGTCTCTTTTGTCAGATGTGTTCCACGAGGAGTCGGTACACCACTCATTTTATAAATCTGTTTTGTTACTAGTTTGTTCATAGACAGGGCACAGCCAAAAGAGTTGCAGCCTGTATATTTGATTCCGAGAAGATCAAAGGCAGCCTGAAGCTTACCGTTTTCTCCGACAGAGCCGTGCAGAGCGACAAATGTAATGTCTGCCATACGGCACAGTTCAATGACATTTGGTCCGAACATGCAGTCGGACTGATCCGGGCGAGATTTCTTAAGGGCTTCAAGGTCAGGTTCTTTTGTGCTGATATTTTTTGCAATCTCAAGACCTGCGCCCGGAAGAGTAAATACATCTTCCAGATTCGCAGGCGCATTTTCAAGACCGAAGTACAGGTCAAGAAGATAAGCCTGGTGTCCGTTTTCCAACAGTGTTTTGCAGATGCCGGCACCGGAAGTCAGTGAGACGTCACGCTCCGGACTTAAGCCGCCTGCTAATACTATAATTTTCATAATGAATGCTCTCCTTTTATTCTGGTTTGTGTGCCTGATCGAGTAAGGCTTTCTTTACATCATATAATCTCTGGGATAAATCTACATAAACCCGGTGTGGATAGAAGAGACGTTTTGTCTCGTCCCACAGGGAGTCTTTTTCCTGTTTACAATATTCTGCAATCTCCGTGACAGAAGGGGAAGTGTAAATACATTCTCCGTTTTTGAAGATCGGAACAAGCATTTCACGCATGGTATAAGTGCCGCCTGCAAGCTTTGTTTTCTTCCATGTCTCCAGCGGGTCAAAGAGAAGAAGATCCTGACTTTCGTCAAATGTTTCATCAGCGAAGCAGATCAGATCAGCTTTGATTTTGCCGGTCTCTTTTTCATAGATACGGTAGATTGTCTTATTTCCTGGATTGGTGATCTTTTCTGTGTTTTCAGAAATCTTGATCTTCGGGATAAATTCTCCGTTTTCATTCTTGATTGCAGACAATTTGTATACACCGCCAAATGACGGGCAGTCTTTGGACGTGATCAGATGAGTACCAACACCCCAGGAGTTGATTGCTGCACCCTGTGCCTTCAGATCATGGAGCAGATATTCGTCAAGATCATTGGAAGCGCAGATGGAAGCGTCCGGGAATCCGGCTTCATCTAACATTTTACGTGCTTTTTTGGAAAGATATGCAAGGTCTCCGCTGTCCAGACGGATTCCGTATTTTTTTAATGGTTTTCCTGCGTCTTTAAATTCCTGGAAGACACGGATGGCATTTGGGACGCCAGATTTTAATGTGTCATAAGTGTCTACCAGAAGTGTACAGTTGTCCGGATATAGCTCTGCATAATATTTAAATGCAGTGTATTCGTCCGGGAATGTCATGATCCAGCTATGTGCGTGAGTTCCCATAACAGGGACATCAAAAAGCTGACCTGCCAGTACATTTGACGTACCGACACATCCGCCGATCATAGCGGCACGTGCTCCGTAAAGTCCGGCATCCGGTCCCTGTGCACGGCGCAGTCCGAACTCCATGATCCCGTCTCCGTCGGCGGCATAGACAACACGGGAAGTCTTAGTAGCGATGAGAGACTGGTGATTGATCAGATTCAGGATAGTTGTCTCGACAAGCTGAGCTTCCATGATCGGAGCAATGACCTTAAGCAGTGGTTCTTTTGGGAATACTACGCTTCCTTCCGGAATTGCATAGATATCTCCTGTAAAGTGAAAACCACTTAAATACTGAAGAAAATCATCATCAAAAATGTGAAGACTTCGTAAGTAGTCCACATCTTCGTAGGTGAAATTCAGGTTCTTAATATAGTCAATGACCTGGTCAAGTCCCGCGCAGACGGAATAACCATTGCCGCAGGGATTGTGACGGTAAAACACATCGAATACAACCGTCTCATGTTGACCTTTTTTATAATAACCCTGCATCATTGTCAGTTCATATAAATCCGTAAGCAGTGTTAAATCTTGTTTGTTCATAGTGAGCTCCTTTCATGACTGAACCGTAAGCTATGTTTTCATAATGGATGATACCATGGATTGCTTCGTATCGTACATTTCATGATATCTTGTGTATTATATATCATAATGGTACCTTTATACAAGGGTATGATTTTTCTCAATCGTGTCCTTTATGATCTTCTGGCAGTGAACATCGATCTTCTTGCGGTCTTCTTTTTCCATTTCATTCATATATATAGGGGAGCAGTACTCCAAAACAACGTGTGTTTTTCTGATATATGGCAAATGTCCCTCAAAAATATTAATGGTGTTATTCAGTGCAACAGGTACGATTGGACATCCGCTCTTTTCTGCAATTTTAAAGGAACCGGCATGGAATGGAAGAAGACTTAATTCTTCTCCTTTGTTGCGTGTCCCTTCTGGGAAAATAAAGACAGAAATTCCATTTTTCACCTGATCGATCGCAGTCAGGATGGTTTTAAGACCTTCTCTTATATTGTCGCGATCCAAAAACAGGCAGTATACCCGTTTCATCCAGGTGCGAAGGAACGGGTAATTTAACATTTCCTTTTTGGCAACGAATCCGGTCAGATCCCTGCAGCGGGAATAAGTCAGCAAAATGTCAAAATAACTTCTGTGGTTGCCCACGTAGAGAACCGGTTCATCAGGAACACGGTCTTCTCCGATGACGGTCACTTCGACACCGGAAATTTTCAGGATTACTTTAAATCCCCATTGAACGATACGTAGTGCTGCGAGATCGGCTGAGCGTTTATTCACTTTGCCAATAAGCCAGAGAATTCCGAGTATAGGAATCCCGAGTAGAAAATATAACAATAAAAATATTACAACGAGTATAAATCGTAACATATGTCAAGTTCCTCCAACTAATATCTTCCATATAAAATAGTCATGCCACGAAGTTCATCGGCAAGTTCGTCTTTGAGCGCGGACTGCTGATAACGCCAGCTCCAGTTCCCGGCGCCGATACCTGGTGTGTTCATGCGTCCTTCTGCACCGACACACAGAACATCCTGAAGAGGAAAGATTGCATATGTAGCAACACTTGCAAGTGCGGTTCCAATAAGATCCAATGGAAAATGTGTATCATTGCTGCAGTGTGTGTAGCTGCGTACTTTGTCGCGACATTCCGGGCGCAGTGTCTGATACCAGCTGCGAGTCGTGTCGTTATCATGAGTTCCGGTGTAACATACGCAGACTGGAGAAGTGTAGCGGTGTGGCAGGTAGCTTCCTTCATCCAGAGAGTTAAATGCAAACTGCAGAACCTTCATGCCTGGGAATCCAAATTCATCTCGCAGAGCTTCCACTTCCGGGGTGATAATGCCCAGATCTTCTGCAATAATTGGAAGGTCTCCCTCAAAAGCATCACGGACTGCAGAAAATAATGCATGGCCCGGAGCTTTTACCCATTCGCCATTCACAGCGGTCGGTTCGCCGTAAGGAATGGACCAGAAAGCTTCAAATCCGCGGAAATGATCTACACGCAGAATATCCAGGTTGCGAAGCTGTGCACGGATACGGGATATCCACCAGGAAAAATGTTCCGCCTCATGAGCTTCCCAGTTATACAATGGATTACCCCATAACTGTCCGGTGGCTGAAAAATAATCCGGCGGTACTCCGGCTACGCGAGTCGGATACCCTTTGGAATCCAGCTGGAACAGATGCTGGTTCGCCCACACATCGGCGCTGTCCATAGATACAAAAATCGGGATATCACCGATGATGCGGATATCGTGGTCATTTGCATATTTTTTGATTCGTTTCCACTCGTCAAAGAATAAGAACTGAATAAAACGATAGTATTCTATATCTTCGTGCATGGATTTAAAAAGACCGGCTTTGAATTCCAAAGTCGGACACCGGTATTCATCCGGCCAGTGAAGCCAGTCAGCGCCATGGTGTAATTTCTTACATGCCATAAACAAAGCATAGTCATCCAGCCAGTAGCGGTTGCTTTCACAAAATTCCTGGAAAGACTGGTCCATGCCTGGGATTTCATGGCGTTTCTGTGGAAAACGGCTGTAGGCAAGGGCCAGAACTTTCTCCTTCCACGGAATGACCTGTCCATAATCTACGTGACTTGGGTCTGCAATCGGGCAATCGGTAAGTTCCCAGCCACCGATCAGTCCAAGACGGATCAAATGTCTTGGATCAATGAGAAGAGGCTGACCTGCAAAAGCAGAAAAACTCTGGTACGGAGAGTCTCCGAAACCTGTGTGGGTCAGTGGCAGTACCTGCCAGAGATGCTGACCTGCCCGTGCCAGAAAATCGATAAAGGCATATGCTTCATCTCCAAGATCCCCAATCCCGTAAGGGGAAGGCAGAGAAGTCGGGTGAAGCAAAATGCCGGATAAGCGTTCGTTATTTATCATATTTTGTAATCTCCTTTTAAAACCATGTTGAAGTAGGAACTTTTAAACTTAATGCCTGCTTATACAAAGTCAAGCCGAGGCATTCTTGGACATGGCATTTTATTAAGTATACAACAATTTTGGAATTTTTCCTAGACTTGGTGTGTATGATGTTATAAAAGGTTTTTCAAGAAGAAAGAGAGCATCATGAATCGAAAACATTTCTACATAATTGCAGGGATTTTTATTCTGGCACTGGCTGGGTGCAGTATTAAAAAGGAAGATACAAAAAAGATACAGGATATTGAATTTACGGTAGTAGCACCAGAAGACGTACCAGAGGAACTGAAAGAAGATCTCGAAAAAGCGCGGGATACCCCATTTCGTCTGACTTATGCAGATCAGGGGTATCTTTACATGGCGCGAGGGTATGGAGAAAAAGAAAAAACGGGGTACAGTGTAGAGGTCAACGCATGCTACGAAACATCAGATGCTATCAGGATCCAGACAACACTTCTCGGTCCGGCAAAGGGCGAGAAGACAAAAGAAAAGAAGACATATCCGTATGTGGTGATGAAAACAGAATATAGAGAGAAAGATGTGATATTTGAGTAAAAGTAATGTGCCAGCCATAGTTGGGGTTTTTGATACAACATTATAATAAAACAAACAATAAGGGGGACATGTGTGTGAATTGTGAAAAAAAGATGCTGAATATTTACCGACAGGGGAAAACTTTTACGGACCAGTTCTATGTAGATGAGGATTATAATGTGCCAGACACGAAAGCTGATATCCGGGAGATTATAGAGAGCGACGCGGTTATGGAGGAAATCGACCTGAAGCTTGTGGAGAATTATATCCGGATCACCGGGCGGCTTGCTTTTCAAGTTTTATATGTTGCAGATAACAGTGACAATACCTTATCTTCTCTGGAAGGGAAAATTCCCTTTGAGGAAATGTATTATGTAGACGAGACTTTGGAAGAAACATTATTTTTGAAAGCAGCGCAGACAGAGCTGACTGTCAATCTGATCCATTCCCGGAAAATCAATGTGAAAGCGATGGCGGAAGTAACCATGAGTTCGGACAGTCAGGTAAGTGAAGAAGTGACGACCGGGATTGAGAGTGGGGAGCAGATTTATACAAAATACCAGGAGAAGCAGATTCTGACTCTTCATACTGTGAAAAAAGATACATACCGCATCAAAGAGCAGCTGACAATCTCCGGAACAAAAGAAAGTATCGGAAACATTTTGTGGAAAGAAGTACTCAGCCGCCGTCTGGACACAAGGCTGGAGGCAGATACATTAAAACTTCAGGGAGAACTTCTTGTGTTTTGTCTTTATGAATCAGTGGATGGAAAGACAGACTGGATCTGTGAAAATGTTCCGTATGAGGGACAGGTAGAGTGCTTTGGTGCAGAGGAAGGTATGTACCATCAGATTTATCCGATTCTTACAGATGCACTTTTAGAGCCAGCTATGGACGAGGACGGAGAAATGCGTCTGCTTGGCATTGAGGCAACCCTTTCTATGCGGTTCTTTTTGTGCACGGAGGAAAAGATACAGATATTAGACGATTTATATTCACTGAAAACATGTTGTGTTCCAGCGTATACGCAGTGCAAGGTGGAAAATGTTCTGATGCAGAATCATTCCAAATGTAAAATCGCAGAGAGGTTGTCCCTGCCTGAGATTAAAGATGACATTTTACAGATCTGCTATAGTGATGCGAGAATTCAAGTCGAGCAGATGACGGTTCAAGACACAGGTATTCAGATAGAAGGAGTACTCCATATCCGTTTTATGTATGTCAGACCGGACGATCAGATACCATTTGCCCTGTGGCAGGGGATGATTCCATTTTCCTGGCTGTTGGAAAGCAATGAAATCCAAGCGGATATGACATTGGATATGATGCCGTCTCTGGAACAGCTTGGCATCAGTCTCCTTGGAAATGGAGAGATAGAAGTAAAGGCGGTGCTGGCATTTCGGAGTTTCCTTCGTGGGAAAGTGACATTTCGTAACATAGATTCAGTAGAAGAGAAAGAGATAGATTATAAAGTGTTGGAACAAAGACCGGGAATCATTGGATATATCGTAAAAGAAGGCGATGAACTGTGGAATCTGGCGAAATACTACGGCACGACAAAGGAAGGGATCATGGACATCAATCATATGGAGTCGGAACAGTTGAAATGTGGCGACAAACTATTGATTTTTAAGGAAAATGCCAGTATACTGTAGGTATATTGTATACAAGACGGGGCTGGATACGAGGAGAAAAAGTTATGGATAAAATGGAATTAAAGGCACTTGGAAAGATCAATCTTGGATTGGATGTGCTTGGTCGCAGGGAGAACGGATATCACGATGTTCGTATGGTTATGCAGACAGTATATCTGTATGATCAGATCGTGATAACGAAGACAAAGCAGCCGGGAGTAAAGGCAGAGACGAATCTTTTTTATCTTCCGGTAGATGAGAATAATCTTGCATGCCGGGCTGCAAAGATGCTGATCGATGAGTTTAACATTACCGAAGGAGTGCACATTTCCATGGACAAGAAAATTCCGGTATCAGCAGGTATGGCCGGCGGAAGCGCAGATGCGGCAGCAGTTCTTTTTGGAGTCAATAAGATGTTCGGACTGGGGCTTAGCATGACTGAGCTTGAAGAACGGGGGGTAAAGCTTGGCGCAGATGTACCATACTGTCTGATGCGTGGGACAGTTCTGGCAGAGGGAATCGGCGAGAAGCTGACACCTCTTTTGGCCTGTCCAAAGTGTTTTGTGCTGCTGGCAAAACCACCGATCAGTGTATCGACGAAGATGGTCTATGAAAAACTGGATGCATTGGAAATTACAGAACACCCGGATATCGATGGTATTTTAAACGGACTTGCGAGAAAGAATATCCATAAGGTGGCAGAGTGTATGGGAAATGTACTGGAGCAGGTGACGATTCCTGTCTATCCGGTCATTGAACAGATCAAAAATGTCATGAAAGAAGGCGGAGCCATGAACGCTATGATGAGCGGAAGTGGTCCGACCGTATTTGGCTTATTTGAAGACAGACAGTCAGCGAGACGTGCGGCACAGAAGATAAAGGAACAGAAACTGGCAAAACAGGTATATGTAACGAGTATACACCAGGCAAGGAGGAAGTAGAAAGCATGGAGCAAAATTTGAAAGTCAATGAAAATGAATACCTTCCGCTCAGGGATGTGGTATTCAATACACTCAGACAGGCAATCCTTCGAGGAGAGTTTAAACCGGGTGAAAGATTGATGGAAATCCAGCTTGCAAATAAACTGGGCGTGAGCCGTACCCCGATCCGTGAGGCAATCCGTAAGCTGGAGTTGGAAGGTCTGGTCATTATGATTCCGAGAAAAGGTGCGGAAGTGGCGGACATTACGGAGAAAAGCCTGCGAGATGTGCTGGAAGTCAGAAAAGCACTGGAAGAACTGGCAGTGCAGCTCGCATGTGAGAAAATCACTCAGGAAGAGTTGGAAGAATTGGAAAAGGCCGGAGAGAATTTTAAAAAAGTCCTGAAAAGAAGTAAAGACATCACAGAAGTAGCAGAGGCAGATGTGCGATTCCATGATGTAATCTATATGGCAACGGATAATCAGAAACTGATTCATCTGCTGAATAAATTAAGAGAACAGATGTACCGCTACCGTGTAGAATATTTGAAGAACCCAGATGTGCACGAGCAATTGACCCAGGAACACGAAGAGATCGTGTACCATATCAAGAGAAGAGAAAAAGTAGAAGCAACAGCAGTTACATGTCAGCATATTGATAATCAGGTATCTGCGGTGACGGACAAGATCAGAACGAAGAATAATTAGCAGATACCTGTATAATCTACGGATATCTGTCCATACTTTCTGTATAAATTCAATTTCAATGTTTGAGTGATTGCAGGAGGTACATAGATATGCGAAAGTTATGGGATCTTTTGAAAAATAAAATCGGGACAAAGAATCTGATTTGTGGTATACTTGGTATTTGTATAGCAGTTGGATGGATGTGGAGTTTTACTGCATGGCGAGTGGCTTTGGTGGATAAGAAAACCTACGAGACGCAGCAAGGGATTGCAGATGAAGTCTTTCGTTTTCATGTGCTGGCTAACAGTGACAGTGAAAAAGACCAGCGGGTGAAGCTAAAAGTCCGGGACGCAGTGATTGCCTATATGACATCTGAGATGCCAGGTACCACAAACCAGATGAATCACGCAGTGACAATGGATCAGGCGGAGCAGATGAATCCAGGCATTCATAAAAATTCTGCACAGGCAACGAAGAAATGGGCAGAGTCTCACTTAAATGATCTGATCCTGGTGGCTGACGAAGTGCTTGAACGGGAAGGCATGGATTATCAGGCAGATGCGCACGTGACGAAGTGCTGCTTCCCAGAAAAAAAATACGGAGATATGACATTTCCACAAGGCGAGTATGAGGCGCTGAGGATCACATTGGGTGAGGCGGCCGGACATAACTGGTGGTGTGTGTTATATCCAAATCTCTGTTTTCTGGACAAGACTTGTGCGGTGGTGAGTGATGAAGGGAAAGAAGACCTTAAAGGGGTGCTTACCGATGAGGAATATCAACTGCTTACGGATAATAAAGAACTTAAAGTGAAATGGTTTTTCTTCGGAGATTAGGAGAGTATGAGATGACAGAATTTCTTGTACGGCATTTTGTAAAAGATTATGAGAATACGAGTAAGGTGTCTGTGCGTACAGCATATGGAGTGCTGGCAAGCGTGACAGGCATCTTTTGTAATATATTGCTATTTGTGGCAAAATGGCTGATTGGCTATCTGCTTCACAGTATTTCTGTTATGGCAGATGCATTTAACAACCTGTCAGATGCAGGGTCTTCAATCATCAGTCTGATCGGGGTGAAGATGGCAGGGAAACCGGCAGATAAGGAGCACCCGTTCGGACACGGAAGAATTGAATATATTGCGGCGCTGATCGTGGCCTTTCTTGTAATGGAAGTTGGATTCACATTTTTTAAAAGCGCTATTGCGAAGATCAGGGAACCGGAAGAGTTACATTTCCAGGCGGTATCTATGCTCATATTATTTCTATCAGTGGCAGTGAAGCTGTGGATGGGAGTGTTTAATAAAAATCTTGGAAAACGTATCAATTCCCAGGTCATGATGGCGACTGCAGCAGATTCCATGGGAGATGTGATTACAACGGGGGCTACTATCGCCTCAGTATTATTTTTTTATTTCACAGGAATTAATATTGATGGATATGTAGGACTTGGTGTATCGTTAGTCGTTATGTGGGCCGGTATCGGAATCGCAAAAGATACGCTGGAGCCACTGATTGGGGCACCGGTAGACCCACAGGTTTATAAGCAGATCAGTGACTTTGTGGAGAAACATGATGGGATTCTTGGAAGTCATGATTTGATCGTACATAATTACGGACCAGGAAGGAGCATGGCATCCATTCATGCGGAGGTCCCGAATGATGTGAATATTGAGACGTCCCATGAGGTTATCGACCGGGTGGAGCGAGAAGCATTAGAACAGCTTGGGATTATGCTCGTAATACATATGGATCCTGTAGAGACAAAAGACGAGCATGTGCTGGAGGCAAAGGAGAAAGTCGAGAAGGTGCTGCGGGCGATGGATCCTAAGCTTAGTATTCATGACTTTCGAATGGTTCCCGGAACGGATCAGATCAATCTGATTTTTGATCTGGTCGTACCATTTGAATATGATCAGAAAAAACAGGACCATATCCGGTCTGCGATCATGGGAGTTTTACAGATTGTAGATCCAAGATATCAGTGTGTCATTACAGTGGAAAGGAGTTACGTTGCAAGTGCCAAAGAAGGAGTATAAATATATGATTGACGGCCGCGTCCGCTTCAGCGAGATCGACCACACAAGAAAGATTACAGTTCCGTCGATCATCAATTATTTTCAAGATTGCAGTACATTTCAGTCAGAAGATATCGGAGTCGGTCTGGACGTACTTTCAAAAAAGAAAAAAGCGTGGATTCTGACTTACTGGCAAATCGTGATCGATCATTATCCGAAAATGAATGATAAGATCCAGGTCAGTACATGGGCTTCAAAGTTCAAGGGAATGCTTGCAGAGCGCAACTTCTGTATGACAGATGAGAATGGAGAAAAGGCTGCGTACGCACAGTCAGTCTGGGTATATATGGATGTGGAAAAGGGGCGTCCGGTAAGACCAGATCAGGATGAACTGGATGCCTATGGACAGTGTGAACCGCTGGAGATGGACTATGAATCCAGAAAAATTGCACTGCCGGAAGAATCTATGAGTCTGGAGCCGTTTCCGGTGCGCAGATACCATATTGATACGAATGAACATGTAAATAATTGCCAGTATGTACAGATGGCTATAGAAATGTTGGATCAAGAGAGAGTGATCCGTCAGGTGCGGGTGGAATATAAGAAATCGGCAGTGCTGGGGGATATGATTGTTCCCAGGACAGGTGACAGAGATGGCCGGACAGTTGTGGAACTGTGTACGACAGAAGGAGAATTGTATGCAGCAGTAGAATTTGCATGGGTGTAGGGGCATTTACATAAAATAGGCTGATGATAGATGATTGTAGAGAGAGAAAGGATAAGACAGATGAAGTTAATCGAAGAACTCGGAAAACGAAGAATGCTGACAGTTGTAAAGACAGTTGATTTTGGAATATATCTTGGAACAAGTGAGGAGCGTGTACTGCTTCCAAAGAAAGAAGTACCAAAAGAAATTGAGATTGGAGATCCAGTGGAAGTATTTCTTTACAAGGATTCCAGCGACAGATTGATCGCAACAACAACAGAACCAAAGATCACATTGGGTGAACTGGCTGTTCTGACAGTGAAAGATACCGGAAAGATTGGAGCATTTCTCGACTGGGGACTGCCGAAAGACCTGTTACTTCCATTCAAAGAGCAGACTGCTAAGGTGAAAAAAGGAGATCAGGTGCTGGTTGCGCTTTATGTGGACAAGTCCGAGAGATTATGTGCGACTATGAAGGTTTATGAAAAATTAGAGACAGACTCTCCGTATAAGAAAGACGATCATGTAGAAGGAATCGTCTATGAGAGAAGCGATAACTTTGGAGTTTTTGTAGCAGTAGACAATAAGTATTCTGCACTGATCCCGAAGCGTGAAGCGTACGGCGGTCATCTTCAGGTTGGGGATAAAGTCCATGCAAGAGTTATAAAGGTACGTGAAGATGGAAAGCTGGACTTAAGTGTGCGTGAGAAAGCATTTATCCAGATGGATGCAGATGCAGAGCTGATTGTAAAACGGATGGAAGAGCAGGGGGGGAAACTGCCATTTACAGACAAGGCAGATCCGGAAAAAATTAAAAATGAACTTGGACTGAGCAAAAATGCATTTAAGCGTGCAGTGGGACGTCTTTTGAAGGAAAACAAAGTCATTATTACCGAAAAATCTATTGAATTTCCACACAGATAAGGTATAATGAGAGCGTGATAAAATTTGAAAGGAACGCGAGCGCATGAAAGTACAGAATATTACAGATATCGAAGGCTTTTTTAAAGCAATTGACAGTTGTAAAGGAAAAGTTGAGCTTGTTACCGGTGAGGGGGACAGACTGAATCTGAAATCAAAATTATCCCAGTATGTATCACTCGCGACTATTTTTTCAAATGGAGAGATTCCGGAATTGGAAATCGTCGCACATGAAAAAGAAGACATCGACAGGCTGATTTCCTATATGATTAACGGCTAGGATCAGAAGAGAGAATGAAGTATTGATGAGAGTATTAGCGTTGGCGGGCGAAAAAGTCTGTCAGCGCTTTCTTTTCTATCTGTATCAGAGCAGCAAGAATGTGCCGAGGTACATTCTTTATTACATGCGAAGATAAGGAAAATAAGGGAGAAAAATATATGAGCTTTGCACATTTACATGTTCATACAGAGTACAGTCTGCTGGACGGCTCCAATAAAATTAAAGAGTGTGTGGCGCGGGTCAAAGAGCTTGGAATGAACAGCGTGGCAATTACTGATCATGGCTGTATGTTCGGCGTGATCGACTTTTACCGTGCTGCCCGTGCTCAGGGAATCAAGCCGATCCTTGGCTGTGAAGTCTATGTGGCACCAGGATCCAGGTTTGACAAAGAGGCTGTAGGAAGCGGAGATGACAGATATTATCATCTGGTTCTTCTGGCAGAAAATGATGAAGGATACCACAATTTGATGAAAATTGTATCCCGTGGTTACACAGAAGGATATTATTATAAACCACGTGTGGATCTGGAGCTTTTGAGGGAATTTCACGAAGGAATCATTGCGCTTAGCGCGTGCCTGGCAGGTGAGGTTCAGAAAAATATCACAAGAGGCATGTACAGTGAAGGAAGAGCAGCAGCTCTTAGGTATGAGGAAATATTTGGAAAAGGGAATTTTTTCCTGGAGCTGCAGGATCATGGGATTCCGGAGCAACAGACGGTCAATCAGGCATTGATGCGCATGTCACAGGAGACGGGAATTGAACTGGTAGCAACCAACGATATACATTATACTTATGCAGAAGATGCGCGGGCACACGATATTCTGCTCTGTATCCAGACAGGTAAGAAGCTGGCAGACGAGGATCGTATGCGCTATGAGGGCGGACAGTATTATATCAAGTCAGAAGAAGAAATGAAGAAGCTGTTCCCATATGCATTGCAGGCTATTGAGAACACACAGAAGATTGCAGACCGTTGTGATGTGGAAATTGAATTTGGTGTAACCAAACTTCCAAAATACGATGTTCCGGATGGATTTTCCTCCTGGGAATATTTGAATAAATTGTGTTACGAAGGACTAGAGAGACGCTATCCAAATCCGTCACAGGATCTGAAAGAGCGATTAGATTATGAACTGTCGGTAATCCACAAGATGGGGTATGTAGATTATTTCCTGATTGTGTGGGATTTCATTCACTATGCAAGGTCACAGAAGATTATGGTCGGCCCGGGACGTGGTTCCGGTGCCGGAAGTATTGTGGCGTATTGTCTGGAGATTACAAGCATTGACCCGATTAAATATCAGCTTCTGTTTGAACGTTTCCTGAATCCGGAGCGTGTGTCTATGCCTGATATTGACGTGGATTTTTGTTATGAGAGACGTCAGGAAGTGATCGACTATGTAGGAAGAAAATACGGCGCAGACCGAGTTGTTCAGATCGTCACATTTGGTACACTGGCTGCCAGAGGTGTGATCCGGGATGTAGGACGCGTGATGGACCTGCCGTATGCATTTGTAGATAATATTGCGAAGCTTATTCCGAAGGAACTGAATATCACTTTGGATAAGGCACTCAAGACCAGTTCAGAACTTCGCAAGTCCTATGAGGAAGACCCACAGGTAAAAGAACTTATTGACATGTCCATGCGTCTGGAAGGACTTCCAAGACATACTTCCATGCATGCGGCCGGAGTTGTTATCAGCCAGAAGCCGGTAGAAGAATATGTGCCGCTGTCACTTGGCTCCGATGGATCTGTAACAACTCAGTTCGTAGCGACCACGCTGGAAGAGCTGGGACTTTTGAAAATGGACTTTCTGGGGCTTCGCACCCTGACGGTGATCCGGGATGCAGAGAAGCTTGCAAGCTACAGTTCCGGAAAAGAAATCAACATTAACAAGATTAATTTTGACGATAAAGCAGTATTGGATTCTATTGGAACGGGAAAGACAGACGGTGTGTTCCAGTTAGAGAGTGCAGGAATGAAGAACTTTATGAAAGAGCTGAAACCGCAGAGCCTGGAAGATATTATCGCCGGAATTTCCCTGTATCGTCCGGGGCCGATGGATTTTATCCCTCAGTATATTAAAGGAAAAGAACATTCGGAGCTGATCACCTATGACTGCCCACAGCTAGAGCCGATCCTGTCGCCAACTTATGGCTGTATCGTCTATCAGGAGCAGGTTATGCAGATTGTGCGTGATCTGGCAGGATATACCCTTGGACGAAGCGACCTTGTGCGCCGCGCCATGTCCAAGAAGAAAGCCGATGTCATGGCAAAGGAACGCCAGAATTTTGTGTACGGAAATCCGGAGGAAGGTGTACCAGGCTGTATTGCAAATGGTATTGACGAGAAGACTGCCAATAAGATTTATGATGAAATGACAGATTTTGCCAAGTATGCGTTTAACAAATCTCATGCGGCAGCATATGCGGTCGTTTCTTACCAGACAGCATGGCTCAAATATTATTATCCAGTAGAGTATATGGCAGCTCTTATGACCTCAGTCATTGATAATCCAGGAAAGGTAGCCGAGTACATTTACAGTTGCCGCCAGATGGGGATCAAGATTCTGCCGCCGGACATTAACCATGGTTACAGCAGCTTTTCTGTAGATAACGGAAGTATCCGGTACGGACTGGCAGCAATCAAGAGCATCGGCAGACCAGTCATCAAAGAAATTGTTGCAGAGCGGAAAGCAAACGGAGAGTTTAAGAATCTGAAAGATTTCATTGAGCGGATGTCAGGAAAAGATATCAATAAGAGAACGATTGAGAACTTTATCAAATCTGGTGCATTTGACGAACTTGGAGGAACAAGAAAGCAATTCATGGTCATCTATGTACAGATTCTCGACCAGGTGAACCGGGAGAAGAAAAATTCCATGACAGGTCAGATGTCTCTCTTTGACATTGTAGGAGAAGAACAGAAATCTGAGTTTGATATTCCACTGCCAAATGTAGGAGAATATGAGAAATCTACGAAACTTGCATTTGAAAAAGAAGTGCTTGGAATCTACTTAAGCGGACATCCGATGGAAGAGTACGAGGAGCAATGGAGAAAAGGCATTTCTAAAACGACACAGGATTTCCAGTTTGATGAGGAGCTAGGATTTTCAAGAGTCAGAGATGGTGCAACAGAGATTATTGGTGGAATTATTGCGGGCAAGACGATCAAATATACGAAGAATAATAAGACTATGTGTTTCCTGACGATCGAAGATATTATGGGATCAGTAGAAGTCGTTGTATTCCCAAGAGATTATGAGCGTTATCATCAATATCTGGAAGAGGAAAATGTTGTCTTTGTTAAGGGACGGGTGTCAGAAGAGGATGAAGCCTCCAGCAAACTGATCTGTGAGAAAGTCATTCCATTTGGACAGAAGAAACAGGAACTCTGGATCCAGTATCCGGATAAAGAAACATTTCTTCAGGGAGAGAAGATGCTATATGATATGCTTGCATCTTCCGATGGAAATGATGAAGTTATAGTATATTGTAAGGCAGAGCGAGCGGTAAAACGCCTTCCATCTAACCGAAATGTGAATATAGAACCTGGATTACTAAGCAGGCTTATGAATTATTTTGGTGAATCTTGCGTAAAAGTGGTGGAAAAACCATTGAAAAGCTAAGGCAATTCATATACAATGTAGCGTGAAGGGTTAAATAAATAACGAAATAAATATGTTGCTGTTCAAAGAGGTGAAAAGCAACTCTACGATGGAGGAGAAGAATCATGGCAGAAAGAATCATTCGTACAATAGGTGTATTGACAAGTGGAGGAGATGCTCCGGGAATGAACGCGGCAATTCGTGCCGTTGTCAGAACTGCACTTGGGAAAGGTGTGAAAGTACGAGGCATCAGAAAAGGTTATAAGGGACTTCTCAATGAGGAAATCATCGATCTGGACGCAGGAGATGTATCAGACATTATTCAGCGCGGAGGTACAATTCTTCAGACGGCCCGTTGTAAGGAGATGATTACAGAAGAAGGTCAGCAGAAAGCAGCAGCCATCTGTAAAAAGTATGGAATTGACGGTCTGGTAGTAATTGGAGGAGACGGATCTTTCCGTGGAGCGCAGAAACTTGCATATCTTGGAGTGAATACGATTGGAGTTCCGGGAACCATCGATCTTGATATTGATTGTACAGAGTATACGATCGGATTTGACACAGCGGTAAATACAGCTATGGAGGCAATTGATAAAGTCCGTGATACATCTACTTCACACAGCAGATGTTCTATTATTGAAGTTATGGGACGTGATGCAGGATACCTGGCTCTGTGGTGCGGCATTGCAAATGGAGCTGAACGTATTCTCCTTCCTGAGGAAGAAGGATATGATATTGAGGATATTATAGATGATATAAAAGAGTCTAAAAAAAGAGGTAAGAAGAACTACATTATCATCAATGCAGAAGGTGTTGGTGATTCTGTGAATCTTGCAAAGACAATCGAAGAAAGAACAGGCATGGAGACAAGAGCAACTATCCTTGGACATATGCAGCGTGGTGGAAGCCCGACATGTAAAGACCGTGTATATGCATCTATCATGGGATCCATGGCAGTAGATCTTCTCTTAGAAGGAAAGACAAACCGTATCGTAGGTTACAGACACGGTGAATATGTAGATTTTGATATTGAGGAAGCACTTGGAATGCAGAAAGGAATCCCTGCATATCAGTACGAGATTTCCAAGAAGCTTTCTCTGTAAAGCCGGCAGGAATAGAAGTGATGATGTCCGCCGGACTTCGAGAATGAGGAAAGATAAAGATTTATGACGAAAAATGTATTAGTTACAATATCCGGACTTCATTATGATGACAGCGTGATGATGGTGCAGGAGGAGAATAGTAATGAGGCCAATTCCATAGAGGTGACAACTCCTGCCACCTATTATCTGAAAAATGGGAAACATTACATCGTTTATGATGAGGTCGTAGAGGGAATTCCGGGGACGATCAAGAATCGGATCAAAATTGATGAAGGAAAGCTTTTAGATATTACAAAAAGCGGAATTACTAATTCGCATATGGTATTTGAGACCGATAAGATTAATGTGACTCCATATCAGACTCCATACGGAGATTTGCTTCTTGGCACATATACGAAAGGTATGGATATACAGATTGAAGAGGAGCGCATCGAACTTCAGGTCAGATATTCTCTGGATATTAATGGAGACAAGGCCGCAGACTGCGATATCCGCATTCTGATAGAAGCGAATGAATAAGAAGGATAAAAAATGAGTATAAAAAAGGGGCTGTGAAAAACAGCCTCTTTTTTTGGATTTTATTTTTTATGCTTTATTTTTTATCTTTTTTAAATCTGGCAAAAAATCCTTTTTTCTTCTCTGGTGTCTCCAGTGCACCACGCACGCCCTTAACGCCGGTAATGTAGATACCGCTTACTGTTGCTTTTACTTCTTTTTTAACAGGAATGAGCGGATAAATCTGAGCATCACACATCAGTGTCATAATTCTCGGTCCGACTTTCGCCTTGACAACCGGAACTTTAGAACGGCGGAGATACTTTGGAGTATTGTCGATGACAATCTGTGGAAGACCAGAATCTTTTAACTTCATCTTGCCCTTATCGATGATCAGCATAGATACTGTCTGTGCAACAGCATCTAACTGCTCCTGCTGTTCAGCCTGTTTTTTTTCAGCTTTCTTACCCAGGAAATACAGCACAACACAAGCGATTATCAGTACGACTAAAATTACCAGTAAAACAATCGATAATGTACTCACGAGTAACCCTCCTATATTTATCTAATGTCATTTACACAAATCACATTGTATCATTCTTTAACTGGAAGTGCAAGGAAAAACGTCAGTTACTGCGCGTGCAATTATGAAATATATGTGAAAAGTATTTGCAACATTTGGGAAATGTGTTATAACTAGAAGTAGCGTTTTTCCGAGCGTGAAAAGTAATTTTAAATTATAAAACGAAGTTTTAAAGGGGTAAGAAGATGAAGAAGAGATTAGCAGCACTTTTCTGTGCAACACTTGCAGCTTCCATGATTCTTGTAGGATGTCAGGCAAGTAAAGGATTAGAGACAGACAATCTGAAGATCACACAGTATAAAGGCGTAGAAGTAAGCGCAGCAGATAAACCGGAAAAAGTGACAGATGACGATGTAGAACAGTATATTCAGTCTCAGCTTACAAGCTCTGCAACGACAACAGAAGTGACAGACCGCGCAGCACAGAAGGGAGATACAGTTAATATTGATTATGTAGGAACAATGGATGGTCAGGAATTTGACGGAGGATCTGCACAAGGAGTTTCGTTAGAGCTTGGTTCGGGAAGAATGATCGAGGGATTTGAGGATAGTATTGTCGGACATAATGTGGGAGAGACATTTGTATGGGACGGGAAATTCCCAGACGATTATCAGTCAACAGATCTTGCAGGAAAGGCATGCCAGTTTACGATTACTGTAAATTCTATCTCAGAGCAGAATGTTCCGGAATTAACAGATGAGTGGGTTGCTAATAACTCAAAAAAATCTAAAACCGTCAAGGAGTATAAGAAAGAGGTCAAAAAGACACTGACAGATCAGAAGCAGGAAGACTATGACAGTACTTTGAAATCAGAGGCATGGCAGGCAGTAGTAGATAACACAACTGTTCAGAAGTACTCTAAGGAACAGCAGGAGAAGATTGACGAGATGAAGAATTCTCTGATTGATTCTTACAAGTCTTATGCACAGAGCCAAGGGACAGATTATGAGACATATATTACATCTTCCGGTCAGTATACAGTAGAGAGTTTTGAGCAGAAAGTGGAAGAGGCAGCTCAGGAGTCTGAGAAGCAGACCATGATCGCTGAGGCTATTGCAGACAAAGAGAAGATTAAATTAGATGACAAGACATACAAGAAGATGTTAAAAGAGTATGCTAAGACATATGGATTCGAAGATGGTGACGCCATGGAAAAGGCATATTCAAAAGATACTTTAAAAGAGGCAATGCTCACAGATCTGGTAAAAGACTGGCTGGTAGATAACTGTATCCAGAAAACAGATAATTAAGAATAAAATGAATCAATCGGAGATTGAAAATAACGATAACGAAAGAATAAAATACATCAATCAAGGATTGATATTGTTAGATAATTAATAAAAAAAGCACTGATAAATCAGGTAATGCATGATTTATCAGTGCTTTTTCGTGCATTTGATAGAGTAATTGGAAAATTATACTAATATATGTATAAAATTGCACAAGTAGAAGTGTAATATAAACTTGAGTTATATGCATTATTTAGGTATAATAAAGAAAGCACGCTCATGGAAGGGCGTGTAAACTCAAGAAGAAAGGTGAGAGGGAAATGAACGAAAAGAATGAGTTTAAACCGTATATCCCGGCCGATAGGGTTATGCCGGAGCTTACGGTAACTTCCATTGTAATGGGAATGCTTCTGGCTGTAATTTTTGGTGCAGCAAACGCATATTTAGGACTTCGTGTAGGTATGACTGTATCTGCGTCTATTCCGGCAGCAGTTATCTCTATGGGAGTGATCCGCGTGATCATGAAGCGTAATTCCATTCTGGAAAGCAACATGGTTCAGACAATCGGTTCCGCCGGAGAGTCTCTTGCAGCAGGAGCCATCTTTACAATGCCTGCTCTGTTCCTTTGGGCAGAAGAGGGGCTGTGCGATATGCCAAGTCTTGTAGAGATTACACTGATCGCACTGTGTGGTGGAGTCCTTGGAGTACTCTTCATGGTACCACTTCGTAATGCGTTGATCGTAAAAGAGCATGAGACATTGCTTTACCCAGAGGGAACTGCTTGTGCAGACGTACTTCTGGCAGGAGAAGAAGGAGGAGCCAATGCTTCAACAGTATTCTCCGGTATGGGACTTGCAGCAGCATTTAAATTCGTTGTAGACGGACTGAAAGTACTTCCGTCCGACGTAGCATTTGCATTTAAGTCATTCAAAGGTGAGGTTGGTATGGAAGTATATCCGGCACTTCTCGGTGTTGGTTATATCGTAGGACCGCAGATCGCTTCCTATATGTTCGTAGGATCTGTAATCGGCTGGATGGTGATCATTCCTCTGATTTGTCTGTTCGGACCAGATACATGGCTTTATCCGGCAGATGTAGGAAAAACAATTGCTGATCTTTATGCAGCTGGCGGAGCAGCAAAAATCTGGAGTACATATGTAAAATATATCGGTGCCGGAGCAATCGCTACAGGAGGAATTATCTCCCTGATCAAATCTCTGCCACTGATCATTACAACATTCCGTGACTCTATTAAGAGCATGAAAGGTGGAAAGAATACCAATACAGCTCGTACAGCTCAGGATCTTCCAATGCAGATGATCCTGTTCGGAATCGTAGCTATGATTCTTATCATCTGGGTAGTGCCTGCAATTCCGGTAACATTACTTGGAGCAGCAATTATCGTAGTATTTGGTTTCTTCTTTGCAACTGTATCCTCCCGTATGGTAGGTCTTGTAGGAAGTTCTAACAACCCGGTTTCTGGTATGGCTATCGCTACACTTCTGATTGCTACAATGTCAATCAAAGCAAGCGGTAAGACAGGAATCGACGGTATGACAGCAGCTATTGCAATCGGATCAGTTATCTGTATCGTAGCAGCTATCGCCGGTGATACATCACAGGATCTGAAGACAGGATACCTGCTTGGTGCAACACCTAAGAAACAGCAGATGGGTGAAATTATCGGAGTTGTTGTATCCGGTCTTGCAATCGGTGGAGTTCTGTATCTTCTGAATGCAGCCTGGGGATACGGTGGCGCAGAAGTACCTGCACCACAGGCAACACTGATGAAGATGATCGTAGAGGGAATCATGGGTGGAAACCTTCCATGGAACCTGGTATTTATCGGAGTATTCTTAGCAATTGCACTTGAGATCTTAAGAGTACCGGTTATGCCATTTGCTATCGGTCTGTATCTTCCAATTTACCTGAATGCATCCATCATGATCGGTGGTGTTGTTCGTATGTTCATGGATCGTCGTAAAAATGTTGACGAGGAGACAAAGACAAAGCAGACAACAGACGGAACACTGTATTGTGCAGGTATGATCGCAGGAGAAGGACTTGTAGGAATCCTGCTTGCAATCTTCGCAGTATTTGGAATTAACGTAAGTATCGGAGAAAGTGTAAACTTTGGTAACATCGGTGGAGTTGTACTGATGGTTATCATGATCTTATGCCTTCTGAAATTCTCTCTTTGGAAAAAGAGTAAAGAGAAATAATGAAAAAGAATAAGAAAAATAAGCAGCAGATTAATTATCTTGACCTGATTCCGGTGAGACCGGAAAAACTCGGCTGGCATATAGACCGCCGGGAACGGGTTGTATTAGAAGTGAAGAATGAAGGCTTTTTCAATCGGATCGCACAGACATATTTCCGCAGACCACAGACGACGAAAGTTCATCTGGATGTGCAGGGAAGTTATCTGTGGCCGTTGATCGACGGAGAGCGGACAGTGATGGAACTGGCCGCCCTTCAGAAAGAACATTTTGGAGAAGCAGCAGAGCCGCTGTATCCAAGAATTGTGAAATATTTTCAGATTTTAGAGAGTTATCATTTTATCAGCTTTAAAAATATGGAAAAATAATTATCTGTACTGCAGATATTCAAGAAACCGCTTTACCGCAAGGGAAGCGGTTTTCTTGCTTCTAAGAGCCAGCCCTACACGGCGGTAAGCCGGAACATCTAATTCTTTTGTGAGAATGTGATAAGGAATTCGTTGCAGGATCAGTTGTGGAAGCACACTGATGCCAAGCCCCTTTTCGACCATGGACATAATTGCGTAATCGTCCCATGTCATGATATGTACCCTCGGATTCAACCCACAATTGCTGAAGATGTCTGTGGCATCAGAATTAGCTCCTCTGGAAAGAAGGAGAAATGGAGCAGATACCAGTTCTTGAACCGGGAATTTTTTACAGTCTGCCAGTGGATGATGTTCAGGTATAACAGCCATCAGCGGGTCAGCTTCTAAAAAAATAGTTTCCAGTTCAGGATTTATTGTCGGGAGGCGTAAAAATCCACAGTCCACCCGGCCGGAAACAATCCAATTTTCAATTTCGGCGTAATCACCGAGTAGAAGTTCGAAATCAATATTCGGAAAATCTTTTTGAAACTGTTGGATTATATTCGGCAGCCAGTGTGTGGCAACACTGGAAAATGTACCAATTCGAATCAGACCAGACTGCAGACCGTGGAGCTCATCCACCTGCATCTGCAGCTTTTTATATTCGGCGCAGACATTCTGTGCGTAAGGAAGAAGTCTCAGTCCATCAGAAGTCAGACGGACACCACCCCTGCCACGTTCCAAAAGAATAATATTCCATTCCTGCTCCAGATCTCCAATCATCCGGCTGATCCCGGACTGGGAGTAGGAGAGTGCTTCGGCAGCTTTTGTGAAACTGCCATATTCAACAGCCTTAAGAAAGGCCTGGTATTTTTGTATGTTGACGTCCATATGGGCTCCTTTCAATTTGAAAAAGTCAGGACGGTATTTGTAACAGAAGAGCTATATCATGTGTGAATTATAAAATTCACACATAGTGATAGTTTTTTAGTTACAAATACCTGTGTATTTTTATCATAATGATGCGTCACGAAGTATAGATTTGCTGTAGCGTGAGCGTGCCTTCGAGAACCTGTTTCATGGACGCGCATTATACAGTGTTTTGATTGATCTTATATAAATGTCAATACATGAGAAAAACTCATGATACATATGAGAAAGATACGCTTTTGTAATCTGTAGCTCTATGGTAAACTAAACGCAGATGAAATGCAAGAGAGAGCGAGGATTTTTATTATGAAACCTTATCAGAACAGAATTGTTGTTAAAGTTGGTACATCAACACTTACAAATGAGCTTGGAAAGAGTGACCTTCGTTGTTTTGACAGACTGGCATGTGTGCTGTCAGATATCCAGAATATGGGATATGAAGTGATCCTTGTATCTTCCGGTGCAATTGCAGTTGGAAGAAATAAATTAAAAATGAAGACTCAGCCGACAAGTATGCGACATAAACAGGCAGCCGCAGCAGTTGGACAGTGCAGTATCATGTTCCTGTATGATAAGTTCTTCGGAGATTATGATAAGACGATTGGTCAGATTCTTCTGAATGCTGAAGATATTGAACAGGAAGAGAAAAAAGACAATCTGATCAATACATTTGACGCACTTTTAGAGATGGGAGTCATTCCAATTGTAAATGAAAATGACTCTGTAAGCTATACGGAGATTGAATCTAATGACCGACTTTTTGGAGACAACGATATGCTGTCTTCTGTAGTAGCGGTTCTGTGCCGCGCAAGCAAATTAGTGATTTTTTCAGATATTGATGGATTCTACAATTGTGATCCAAGACTTCATCCAGATGCAAAGCTGATTGAAGAGATTGATAAGATTGACGACGAAGTGTACAAGCTTGCCGGAGGTGCGGGATCCAGACGCGGAACAGGAGGAATGCGTACAAAACTCCAGGCAGCAGCACTTGCAACTTCGCAGGGAATCGACACCATTATTACGAATGGAAAGAACCCGGCAGCACTTTATGATATTATCGAAGGAGTTCCGGTAGGTACGAAATTTAAAGCGCAGTAAAAGTATGTCAGCTGGGAGATGACTCCCACCTTTATAGGTGGTGAGAAACAAGCTGGTATCGGTGGGGGAGTCAATACCCCAGCTGATATAGCCTCCGGCAGGGCGCACATTGTCCGGTGGACAATGGTTTTGCGCCGACCGAAACGGAGTGTAGACTTGCAGAGGTGCGCAGTAGAAGTATGTCATGTAATTGCATGACGCGCACCTCGCAGCAAGAATGCCGAGGCATTCTTGAATATATGATATGATACAAGAGGTTGTTGCGGGAGTTGGTGTAACAACCTCTTTTCAATAAAAATGAATTTGGGAAAAGAACTGTAAATAACAGATATTTTTATAGAATATTGATTAAAGAAGGGAATTTGTAAAATGAAAAAATTATGTTCCATACTGCTGATTACTGCGCTCTGTGTTAGTATGGTCGCATGTGGTTCCAAGAATAAGGAGAAGAGACAAGTGAATTCGATTGTTACAACTATGGGAAATAATGCTTCATTTCCGTCTGCTGTAAATGTATTTTCTACGACAAATCTGGAAGGCAATACAGTCACCAATGATATCTTTTCACAGGCAGATTTAACAGTCGTGAATTTCTGGGGAACATTCTGCAATCCTTGTATCAATGAGATGCCGGAACTTGCAAAGTGGAATGAGGAAATGCCTGACAACGTACAGATGCTTGGAGCAATCGTAGATGTAGAAACTGTAGATTCTGACGAATATGCACTGGCACAGCAGATTGTGGAAAAAACGGGTGTAACTTATGAAAATGTTATTGCACCGGGAGCATTTGACCAGTTCATTAATAAATTGGCAGGCGTTCCGACAACAGTATTTATTGATAAAAACGGAAAAGTTGTAGGAGAAGCTGTTGTAGGTGCGAAGGTAGAAGAATACAAACAGCATGTAGAGGATTATTTGAATGAGCAGAAATAACAAGATTGCAGTGTAGGTATTAGGTCTCTGTGTGGCAGCAGTTATGATTATATATGGTGTTAGCCGGGGAGAAACAGCTATCATATTTAACAAGGCGGTGAATATCTGCCTGGAATGTATTGGGTTAGGATAAGTGATATGAAGATTAATCAGGAAATGAAACGAAAAATTGTTCAAGTAGCGGCATTTGGCTACTCGAATACATATATTGGAAATTTCGTATCAGGTCAGATTTACAAAGGAAGATGGAAACAGTTCTGCAATCCCGGAATGAACGCTGGAAGGTGGAATTCCACTTTTAAGTACGCACCCGGAGTTACGCGCAACACTGGGAGCGCTGTTTTCTGTGAAAGCATGTATTTTGATCATAACTTTAATCGGCTGCCTGTCTGTCTGCCGGTTCTTCTGTAAAGTCATGTGTCCACTTGGAGTAATCTACGGACTACTGAATAAAGTCAGCATTTACCATATGGAATGCAATAAAAAAACTTGCGTCTCCTGTGGAAAATGTCATAACATATGTCCGATGGATGTAGATCCAGTGAAGAATCCCAATTCTGCAGAGTGCATCCGATGTGGAAAATGTGTGGCATCATGCCCGAAAGAATCACTGGCTTTGAAGTTCGTATATGGAAAAAAGGGATAGCTTCATAAATGTCTTCAGAAAATAAGTTCAGAAAATAAAGCATCAGAAAATAAATTGCAGAAAATAAATTCTGTCAATAAACGACACGCTTATTGACAAAATTTATCAATTATGTTATCGTGTCTCCTTGTAAAAGATTATGATTTGTGAGGGAGTAGCAGGCGTATATCAGATGAAAACGGATTCTGAACGCAACAAGTCAACATACTGATCTTTTAGATCTGGCTTGTTTTAATTTGTGAGACTCACGTATGGCTGTAAAGCTTATACGTGGACTCTCTTTATATGGAAGTATTGACCAGGTATGGCAGACAGCTGTACCTGGTTTTTATATAGGAGGAAATGAACGATGAACTGGAATTTTTTGTTTTTTATGAACAGCGCTCTTTTGGGAGTGGGGTTGGCAATGGATGCATTTTCTGTGTCACTGGTGAATGGAATGAATGAGAAAAAAATGAGAAAATCGCGCATGGCTTATATTGCGGGAGTATATGCATTTTTTCAGTTTCTGATGCCTATGGTGGGCTGGATCTGTGTACACACGATTGTACAGATTTTCGGTCAGTTCCAGAAATGTATCCCTTGGATTGCATTGATAGTTCTGCTTTATATTGGCGGAAGCATGATATGGGAATCCGTAAAAGGCGAAGAAGAAATTGAAGAAGTAAAAAAATTAAATTTCGCAGTATTGATACTGCAGGGAATTGCAACATCCATTGATGCATTATCTGTAGGGTTTACTATTGCAGATTATGGATTTATTATGGCGCTGGTCTGTTCCATTATCATTGCAGCTGTGACATTTGTGATATGTGAGACAGGCTTATATCTTGGAAAGACATTAGGAACAAAGCTGGCCGGAAAAGCAGATGTCTTAGGTGGAGTGATTCTGACTGGTATCGGAATCGAGATATTTGTGAAAGGCGTATTTTTCTAGGAAAGGGTGAAGCAGACATACATCACCACATCCCTGCATAGATTGTAAAAAAACAAACTATGCAGGGGTTTTCTATGAAGGATTATATTGAAGAGCGGGCGGTGGAAATCGCATATTATATTATTGAAAATAAAGCGACTGTCCGGCAGACTGCGAAGAAATTCGGAATGAGCAAGAGCACGATACATAAGGACGTCACGGAGCGTCTGCTGCAGATCAATCCGGCACTGGCGGGGGAGGCAAGGAAGGTGTTGGATCAGAATAAGTCGGAAAGGCATATCCGTGGTGGACTTGCTACGAAAGAGAAGTATCTTCATCAACATATGCTAAGACAGCATTAAGCGGTGTTAAGATACTGTTAAAAATATCAGATTTGTGCATACAAAGGGATTTTGAAAGCTAACATTTTGGCGTATTTGTCTCTTTTTTTTCGTCTCCGATTGTGTTAACATTTAGCACAGCAAAGGAGGTATGACATTATGAGTCAGAGAACAATCATATTTTCGAGCCCTGAAGACGTTCTGAATTTTGTTAGAACAGTTGAAAAGTACCCTTACGATATGGATCTGGAAAGCGGACGCGCCGTTGTAGATGCAAAGTCACTTTTAGGTCTGATGAATCTGGGACTCAACAAAGAAATTGAGTTAAAAGTTTACGATGAAAACTGCCAGGATCTGTTTGATGAAATTTCAGAGTACTTTGCAGCGTAAGCAGTCATCAGGATATTTATGAATGAAGATCTAATTATAGAAGATCAAAAGAAAATTAATCTTGTGGGGAAAAACTTCTCGTCGTATAATAGGTGCGGTGAGGAGTTTTTTGAATTATGAAAAAATGTAATATTGACCGGAGTCATTATCTGTTTGATAATCAGGCTCTGGTATCTTTAATTGTACCATTAATTATTGAGCAGCTTTTAACGGTGCTGGTTGGAATGGCAGATTCCATTATGGTCGCAAATGTTGGTGAAGCAGCGGTGTCTGGAGTTTCGTTGGTAGACCAGATTATGGTACTTCTGATTAATATATTTGCAGCGCTGGCAACAGGAGGTGCTGTTGTTGCAGGACAGTACCTTGGACAGAAAAATAAAGAACAGGCATGTAAGTCTACGACGCAGCTCATGTGGTCTATGGGATTTATTTCCCTTGTCATTACAGCATTTGTATATGCGTGCAAATATTGGATTTTGCATGGGGTGTTCGGACAGATTGAGGCAGATGTTATGCATCATGCAGATGTTTATCTTCTGATTGTGACAGCATCTATTCCATTTATCGCATTGTACAATGGTGGGGCAGCAGTATTTCGGGCAATGGGAAATTCAGAAGTGTCCATGAAGGTGTCATTGCTTATGAATGCAATCAATGTAAGTGGAAATGCAATCTTAATTTACGGGTTTCATTGCGGAACAGAAGGTGTTGCGATTCCAACGCTAGTGTCCAGATTTGTAGCAGCATTTATCATAATAAAACTATTATTAAAGGATAAATGGTCGTTACATCTGGAACGAACATTTCGTTTCAATCCGGATTGGAGCATGATCAGGAAAATATTGAGCGTGGGAATTCCTAATGGGCTGGAAAATAGCATGTTTCAGCTTGGGAAAGTTCTGGTGCTGAGCCTGGTATCCACATTCGGAACTTATGCGATTGCAGCAAATGCAGTCAGCAATGTCATTACGTTATTTTCCATTTTGCCGGGACAGGCAATCTGTCTGGCAGTAACTACTGTAATTGCGAGGTGTGTTGGGGCAGGAGATTATGAACAAGCAAAATATTACAATAAAAAACTAATTCTGCTTACGCACATAGGAATGGCAATCACAATTTTTATTGTATTTATCACATTGCCATTTATTTTAAAAGTGTACAATCTTTCAGAAGCTGCATCTGAGGCTACGAGACACATTATCTGGTTCCATGGCTTTTGTGCAATATTGATTTGGGCAGAATCATTTACATTGCCGGCAACATTCAGAGCTTGCGGTGATGCAAAGGCATGTATGATTATTTCTACAGTATCTATGTGGATTTTTCGAGTAGGAGCCAGTTATATTCTCGGGAAAAATCTTGGGCTTGGAGTTTTTGGAGTCTGGGTAGCTATGATTATCGATTGGGCATTTCGTTCACTATTATTTGGAATCCGTTATTTTAGCGGAAAGTGGAAAAAGCATGCACTTGTAAGTTAAATATTGCTATATGCCATTCAGGTAAGAAAAAATTCGGTAGAAGCAGAGTCATTATTTATAAAATATGAAAAAATTCTAGAGAATTTAAAAGAGAATTTCAGAAAAATGTGGAAATACATAGAGAATGCTAGAAAGTTGCTTGTCAAGGTGACAGACGTACATTATAATAAAATTAGCGTATTTAATTTAGGAGGAAAATCTTGTGAAGAGAGAATTAGTAATTGTCATTGATTTTGGCGGACAGTACAATCAGTTAGTTGCAAGACGTGTCAGAGAATGCAATGTGTACTGCGAAATCTATTCTTATAAGACAGATCTTGAGAAGATAAAAGAAATGAATCCTAAGGGAATCATTTTAACTGGCGGACCGAACAGTTGCTATGAAGAAGGAGCACCGACCTGTTCAAAAGAATTATTCGAGATGGGAATTCCGGTACTTGGACTTTGCTATGGTGCACAGCTCATGATGCACGTGCTTGGTGGAAAAGTCGAGAAGGCAGAGGTCAGCGAATATGGTAAAACAGAGGTTCTGGTTGATAAGACAGAATCTAAGTTGTTCAAAGATGTATCCGAGAAGACTATTTGCTGGATGAGCCATACGGATTATATTTCTCAGATAGCACCGGGATTTGAAATTTCTGCACACACAGCAGACTGCCCGGTAGCAACAGCAGAGAATGCAGATAAGAATCTGTATGCGATTCAGTTCCACCCGGAGGTACTTCATACAGCAGAAGGAACAAAGATGCTTTCAAATTTCGTTCTTGGTGTCTGTGGATGCGCCGGAGACTGGAAGATGGATGCATTCGTAGAGAATACGATTAAAGAAATCCGTGAGAAAGTCGGGGATGGAAAAGTGCTTTTGGCATTATCCGGAGGAGTCGATTCTTCTGTTGCAGCAGGTCTGTTATCCAGAGCAATCGGAAAGCAGTTGACGTGCGTATTTGTAGATCATGGTCTTCTGCGTAAAGATGAAGGAGATGAAGTTGAAGGAGTATTCGGACCGAATGGTCAGTTTGATCTGAACTTTATCCGTGTCAATGCACAGCAGAGATACTATGATAAACTGGCAGGAGTTACAGAGCCTGAAGCAAAACGTAAGATTATCGGTGAAGAATTTATCCGTATCTTTGAGGAAGAAGCAAAGAAAATCGGTGCAGTAGATTTCCTGGCACAGGGAACGATATATCCGGACGTTGTAGAGAGTGGACTTGGCGGAGAATCCGCAGTTATTAAATCTCATCATAACGTAGGAGGGCTTCCGGACTACGTTGATTTCAAAGAAATCATTGAGCCGCTCCGCGACCTGTTTAAGGACGAGGTAAGAAAAGCTGGGCTTGAACTTGGAATTCCAGAAAACCTGGTATTTCGTCAGCCATTCCCAGGACCGGGACTTGGAATCCGAATTATCGGAGAAGTAACAGCTGAGAAAGTAAGAATTGTTCAGGACGCTGATGCAATCTACAGAGAAGAGATTGCAAAAGCTGGACTTGATCGTGATATTAACCAGTACTTTGCAGCACTTACAAATATGCGAAGTGTAGGAGTTATGGGAGATTTTAGAACATATGATTATGCAGTAGCCCTCAGAGCTGTAAAGACAATCGATTTCATGACAGCCGAGGCAGCAGAAATTCCATACGAAGTATTGAATAAAGTCATGAACCGAATTATAAACGAGGTGAAAGGAGTCAACAGAGTATTCTATGATCTGACGAGTAAGCCACCTGGAACGATCGAGTTTGAATAGTTGGAGCTAAGCTGTAAAGCCTTTGTTTACAAGGGTTTTACAGCTTTTCCTTTATAGGATTGCA
>OGYX01000006.1_pt1 | contig 140996 bp, 124 predicted proteins | sample 1576601 | NCBI WGS metagenome assembly OGYX01 (sample SAMEA3541561, study PRJEB24748) | human gut metagenome | biome: human gut; feature: human-associated habitat; material: faeces | place: China | collected 2012 | reverse complement strand
GATCGAGGTAGATTTTAGTGGTGAGAGTAATACACTGATCGTTCGAAATATGGACAGGCCGGGATGTATTACGGAAGTCAGTGCGGCACTTAGTCACGAGAAGATAAATGTTGCAACGATGCAGGTATTCCGCCATAAAAGAGGTGGAAGTGCAGTCATGGTCGTAGAGACAGATCAGTTCATTCCGGAAAATGTAGTGAATGAACTGAAAAAGAAAGAGGATATTCTGGAAGTAATATCTCTGAATCTGGAGGAGGGACGATAATTATGGCATATCAGGCAGTGGATGAGATTATGGCAAGATGTGAGAAGGATGGCGTGGAGTTCTGGAAAGCTGTCCAGCTTGAAGATTGTGAAGAAAATGGAATCAGTGAAGAAGAGTCCTGGAAGCAGATGACTTTAATGTGGACAAGAATGAAAGAAAGTGTGGAGGCATATGATCCGGAAGCAGTATCCAGAAGTGGGCTTGTAGGAAGTGAAGGTAAGCAGATGGATGTATATCGGGAGAATGAAAAGCCATTATGCGGAAATTTTGTGTCAAAGGTTATCGCAAATGCATTAAAAATGGGATGTAATAACGCATGTATGAAGCGAATTGTTGCAGCTCCGACTGCCGGAGCGTGTGGTGTTATGCCTGCAGTTCTTGTCACTTATTTCAGAGAGTATGGTGTAGAGGAAGATCGTATGATCGAGGCTATGTATGTGGCAGCAGGAATCGGACAGGTCATTGCGAACCGCGCATCTCTTGCAGGAGCATCCGGCGGATGTCAGGCAGAGATTGGCTCAGCCTCCGGAATGACAGCAGCAGCAATCTGTTCTGTACGTGGCGGAAGTAAAGAGCAGATGGGACATGCATGCGCCATGGCACTTAAGAATCTGATGGGACTTGTCTGTGATCCGGTAGCCGGGCTGGTAGAAGTTCCGTGTGTGAAAAGAAATGTAGGCGGTGCAGTCAACGCTTTGGCGGCAGCAGATATGGCACTGGCAGGAATCGCAAGCCAGATTCCGGTAGATCAGGTCATTGATGCCATGGGCGAAGTCGGAATGAAGATGGACGTGTCACTCAGAGAGACAAGTATGGGTGGTGTCGCAACAAGTCCGAAGGGTCTTGAAATTGCAGAGAGACTTGGAATGTAAATATTACGAAAAGGAATGCCGGATGGCATTCCTTTTTTGGGGAGAGTATGTTATAACAAAGATAAACAATCAAGTGTCTTGAGTTAAGGTAAAAGGGGAGAAAATATTATGTTGGATGAGCATATGGGACCGATTAAAAAATATAGTATACTGACTGTGGGGGCAGTCGTACTTGCACTGGCGAACTATGTATTTAAGTTTCCGAACCATTTCAGTTTCGGAGGTGTAGCCGGTTTTGCAGTTATTTTAAGTGGAATGTTTGGAGGTTCCGCCAGTACGTACACATTTGTAATCAATATGTTACTGTTATTGATCGCATTTCCAATATTGGGAAAGGAAGTTGCAATGCGGTCTTTCTATGTCAGTATCGTATTCAGTGGTGTGCTGGAAGTTGCGCAGTATGTGTATCCGATAGACAAGCCAATCACGAACCAGCCGGTGCTGGAGCTTGTATTTTCCTTCATGCTGCTGGCAGTGTGTTCCGCAATCTTTTTCTTCATGGATGCATCCAGCGGAGGAACCGATATTATTGCTTTGATATTAAAAAAGTATACCAGCGTGTCAATTGGAATGGCATTATTGCTGGTAGACTTCGCAGTGGTCGTTATCTCTTTCTTCGTATATAACCTGACCGTCGGACTGTTTTCATTTGCCGGATTCCTTGCGAAATCATTTTTCATTGATTCCGTAATTGAGAGTCTGAACCTGTGTAAATATTTTACAATCGTGTCAGATAATGCTGATACAATTTGCGATTATATTCATAAAGAGCTGAATCACAGTGCGACCATTATGTCAGCGGAAGGCTCTTACTCACACGAGCCGAAGAAAGTCATTATGACTGTTGTGAACCGTGACCAGGCATTAAAACTGCGGAAATTCGTAAGAAGCGTAGAACCACACGCATTTATGATGATCACGAACAGTAGTGAGATCATAGGAAAAGGATTCCGGAATACGATGTAGGAAAAACGACAAAGGGTGAGATTGATTTTGTAGCAGTGAAAGACGGAAAGAAAGAGTATTACCAGGTCGCATATTTGCTGGCAACGGAAGATGTCATAGAAAGAGAATTTGGAGCATATAAGGATATTCAGGATAATTATCCGAAGTATGTACTTTCCATGGACAGATTTGATTTTTCAAGAGATGGAATTATACATCAGAATATGATAGATTTTTTGTTGGAAAGGTAAAAACCCCGTTGACAGATTCGAAAGAATCGACTATATTAACATTAATAAAAGGGAGTAACTGGCGCCTGTCAGTCTTGTAAAGTAGAAAATCAGGCGTTTGCGATGTCGTCAGTACGATGAGTGATCATCCGTATCGTAATGAAATGGTGAGACTTTTATTGCATATTTTTGGTGTGCAATAAAGGTCTCTATTTTTGTACACCTGATCAGCTCTAAAGCAGTATAGGGCGTTTGGCCACAGCGATTAAAAGGAGGTACAAATTATGTTGACAAATGAGCAGGCGAAGGAAAATCTAAAGAAATACGGACCGAATGAACTGGAAGAGGGAAAGAAAAAAAGTGTCTTTCAAATATTTTTAGAACAGTTCAAGGATTTTCTGGTAATTATTCTGATCATCTCCGCGGTGATTTCAGGATTTCTTGGAGATGTGGAGAGTGCGATTGTAATCTTTGTAGTTATTACGATGAATGCAATTCTTGGAACGGTGCAGACGGTGAAGGCGGAGCAGTCGCTGAATAGTTTGAAGCAGTTGTCGGCACCGGACGCGAAAGTTGTGCGTGACGGACAGTTGATGCAGGTACCGGCGAGAGAAGTGACCGTTGGTGATGAAGTGATTGTGGAGGCGGGAGATTTAATTCCGGCAGATGGAAAGTTACTTACAGTTGCAAGTCTTAAAGTGGACGAAAGTGCACTTACAGGTGAGAGTCTCCCAGTGGAGAAGTCTTTAGAAGAAGTACCGGAAGGTGCAGCACTTGGAGATCAGACGAACCGGGTATTTTCCGGAAGCTTCGTGACTTATGGACGAGCATCATTTGAAGTAACGGAAGTCGGAATGAGTACGGAGGTCGGTAAGATTGCCGGGCTTCTGAAAAATGCATCAGAGAAGCAGACGCCGCTTCAGAAGAATCTGGATGATTTTGGCAAGAAGTTGTCTATTACGATTCTTGTATTTTGCGGAATTTTATTTGCAATCAGCGTGATCCGCGGAGAATCGATTGTAAATGCATTTTTATTTGCGGTAGCGCTGGCGGTGGCAGCTATCCCGGAGGCGCTTAGTTCTATCGTGACCATCGTGCTTTCCTTTGGTACACAGAAGATGGCGAAGGAGCATGCGATCATCCGTAAGCTTCAGGCGGTCGAAGGACTTGGCAGTGTGTCAATCATCTGTTCTGATAAGACGGGAACTTTGACGCAGAATAAAATGACTGTGGAAAATTATTATGTAAATGGTACGAGTGTCTGTTCCGAAGAGATTGATCTGAAGGATCCGGCACAGCAAGAGTTACTGATGTTCAGTATGCTTTGCAATGATTCTACAAATCATGATGGTCAGGAAATCGGGGATCCGACGGAGACGGCTCTTATTAATCTTGGCAGCCTTCTGGGAGCAGATTATGCACAAGTGCGTGAGGAGTACCCAAGGCTTTCCGAGGTGCCGTTTGACAGTGACAGAAAACTCATGTCCACGGAGCATTTTATAGACGGACGGTACGTTATGGTCGTAAAAGGTGCGGTCGATGTGCTTCTTGAGCGCATGAGCCACATTCAGGATGGAGATACTCTAAGAGAGATCACAGAAGAAGACCGTGTCAGAATTGAATTACAGAACAGACATTTTTCAGAAAACGGACTGCGAGTTCTTGCATTTGCATTTAAGACGATGGAACAGGAGCAGGGGCTTACATTAAATGATGAAAATGACCTGACATTCTTGGGACTGATTTCCATGATGGATCCGCCGAGAGTGGAGTCTAAAGATGCAGTTGCAGAATGTATCAAGGCTGGAATCAAACCAATCATGATTACAGGAGACCATAAAGTAACAGCAGCGGCTATTGCCAAACGGATCGGAATTCTGGAAAATATGTCGGAAGCCTGTGAAGGTGCGGTCATCGAAGATATGACGGACGAAGAACTCCAGGAGTTCGTACCGAACATTTCTGTGTATGCAAGAGTTTCACCGGAACACAAGATCCGTATCGTGCGGGCATGGCAGGAGCGTGGAAATATTGTGGCAATGACGGGAGACGGAGTGAATGATGCCCCGGCACTGAAGCAGGCAGATATCGGAGTTGCCATGGGAATCACGGGAAGTGAAGTGGCGAAAGATGCGGCAGCTATGGTGCTGACGGACGATAACTTTGCAACAATCGTCAAGGCAGTGGAAAATGGACGAAACATTTATCAGAATATTAAAAATGCGATTCAGTTCCTGCTTTCCGGAAATTTTGCAGCGATTCTTGCAGTTTTGTACGCATCACTTGCAAGTCTGCCGGTTCCATTTGCACCGGTACATCTGCTGTTCATCAACCTTCTGACAGACAGCTTGCCGGCGATTGCGCTTGGACTGGAGCCGCACAATCCGGAAGTGATGAAAGAAAAACCACGTGCCATGGGAGAGTCCATTTTGACAAAACCATTTCTTACAAGCATCGGAGTGGAAGGTCTGTGTATCGGAATCATGACCATGACAGCATTTATGATCGGATATCGCGATGGAAATGCAGTGCTGGCAAGTACGATGGCATTTGGAACACTTTGCAGCAGCCGTCTGGTTCACGGATTTAACTGTAAAGCAAACAAACCGATCATTTTTACGAAACGATTCTGGAATAACATTTATCTGATCGGAGCATTTGTACTTGGCTGGCTTTTGATTACAGGAGTACTGATAATCCCGGCGCTTCAGGGAATGTTCAAAGTGCAGACACTGACGGTGGCACAGTTGATGACTGTATATGGCCTTGCGCTTTTGAATCTGCCGATTATTCAGTTGCTGAAATGGATCAGAACGAGAAAGAAATAGAGGATTTGACAGGATACTTAATGAAGGAAGGAATTGTATGGAGCTGAACAAGGAAAATATGCGGAAAATCCGGGAGCTGATTTTGTTTACAGCACTGCTGATCGTGGTGCTGTGGAAATATGAAGAGGTGTTGGAGGTACTGGGATATGTGGGACATCTGATTTTTCCATTTCTGCTTGGAGGAGCCATTGCGTTTGTACTGAATGTACCGATGAACTTTATCGAGCGGCACTTGTTTACGGAAAAAGTAAGAAAAAATAAAGTGGCAGATAAGCTTGCAAGACCGGTGAGTCTGTTGAGTGTACTTTGTATCGTAGTTGGCGTGTTGACGGTAGTGATCTTTGGTGTTGTACCTCAGCTTGTAAATACATTTGGAAATCTGGGGCAGAGTATTACCCAGTTCATCCCACATGCACAGGCGTGGGGGAAAGAGGTCTTTCATGGAAACAAGGAGGTTGTCGAACTAATCAACAGTGTACAGTTTGACTGGGACAAGATTGTGGAGACGCTGATTGATTTCCTGAAAAATGGTGCAGGAAATATGTTGAATTCGACACTCACCGCCGCAAAAAGCATTATCAGCGGAGTTTCGACATTTGTCATAGCTTTTGTATTTGCAATTTATATTTTGCTGCAGAAGAAAAAACTGGGAATTCAGGCGAAAAAGGTACTGTTTGCATTCGTACGAAGAGGTCGTGCGGAGGCTGTGGTGGAAGTCACTTCCCTGACTTACAGTACATTTTCAAGCTTCCTGACCGGACAGTGCCTGGAGGCAGTGATTCTTGGAAGCATGTTCGTAGTGGCTATGACGATCTTCCGGCTGCCGTATGCGCTGCTGGTGGGAATCTTTATCGCATTTACCGCACTGATACCTATTTTTGGAGCATTTCTTGGCTGTGCGGTGGGAGCATTTTTAATCTTCATGGTCGATCCGATGAAGGCGCTTATGTTCATCGTGTTGTTTCTTGTGCTCCAGCAGATAGAAGGGAACCTGATTTATCCGCATGTAGTAGGTAATTCTGTAGGGCTGCCGTCCATCTGGGTGCTGGCAGCGGTCAGCATCGGAGGCAGCCTTATGGGAGTAGTCGGAATGCTGATATTTATACCGATCGTGTCGGTGGCATATGCACTGTTCCGGGAAATTGTGTATCTGAAGCTGAAAAAACAGGGTGTAGATCCGGCAGAGCTGGAGGAGTAGGGGGGTATTTTTAACAAAAATATTCTTGTATGAGTATAGGTTTTATGTTATTCTAATGTCACGCGGATGGCGTGTCTTGCCATCCGCAAAAGTATCTATATTAATATCATTCATTTTCGGAGATCCAGAAGTATCGGACCGTATTCCAAAGTGATGAACGATTGACAATTAAATGATGTGTCTGAAAGAGAGAATCTGGTGCGGCACAGAAAACGTTTCTTTGATTAGTAATTTTAATTGGAATATATTTTTGGTATATGCTAAAATGTATGTAGAAGCATTCTCTTCGGACATATGGAATTGCCGGAGAGGAGACAACGCTTTTGCCAACGATTCTGCGGAAAGAGTACGAAGATGACAAGTACGGAATTCTGGATGTGCATGTGCAGATGAAAAATGGCATACAGATAGATTTTGAGATGCAGGTGGAAGAGTTCGACTTCTGGGAGAAGCGGATTGTATTTTATCTAAGCAAGATGATTACGGATCAGCTCCATGCAGGTGATAATTATGACAAGATTCAGAAGTGTATTCATGTAAGTATCCTGGATTTCATACATTTTCCAGGAGATGACAGGTGTTATCGGAAGATTACACTTTGTGACACCGAGACGGGAGAGGTCTATACAGACATTATGGAAATCTATGTTCTGGAGCTGGGAAAGCTACCGCCGGAAGACCAGAACGAAGAAGGAATCGTGCGGTGGATGCGCTTTTTCAATGCAAAGAACCGGAAGGAGTTGGAAGAGATGGCAAAGCAGAATGAGTATATGGACGAAGCCTATCAGGAACTGGATCGTCTTAGTGCGGATGAAGAAAAGCGGTTGGAATACGAGACGAGATTAAAATATAGGCGGGATAAACATGCACAAATACATTACGCAACCAGAATTGGAAGAGAAGAGGCAACGGATCAGATTAATGCATTACATAAACAACTGCTAGAGTTGGGGCGGCTGGAGGATCTAAAACGAGCAGTGGAAGATAAGGAATATCAGAAGAAGCTGATGAAAGAGTTTGGAATAAGTTAGATTCAGTTTATAGAATTTATAGAAAAAGACAATTAACACAGGTTAGTTACTTTTTTATAATAGAAGCACTTTACTTACGAATGTACAAATATTGCGATAGATATACAAGAAATTCCAGATAATCACTATCCGGTAGAAGATACACCTGTGGGGAATGCTCTATGTAATAGAGTGAACAGTAATCTATATCTAGCTTTATGAGGGATTGTATGAGATGAAGCTGTCAAACTCCCACTTATGTGTAGAATAATGTAAAAACTCAAGAAAAGTTCGTGTAGTTTAGTGTGAAAAAACGATAAAAACGCATTGATTTTTACACGAATAATTCCTATACTATATTTAGAATAAGTTATCTTAATGATATGAGTAAGTACAACAATTCATTGGAAAACTATCGGGATATAGATGCATTTGAAGATGATAAAAAGATAGTTCCGCTTTATGCCGCATTTTGTATTTAAATGGAAGAAAATCTAATAAAGAAAAGACATGAAAAGACCGCTGGAGTTGCTGATAGTAATTGCCAGCGGTATTTTCATACAATCAGGAAAATGTGCGAGATAATACCGGATTGTTACCAGTTATGCCAATGGATTCCATATGTATAGAAAAAATGTTATGATAAATGGGGATTTTGAATTTATCAAGATGAACCGGTGAAACTGTTGACCAGGGGAAAAGAGAGGTGCCTATGGAACGGACAAAAAGAAAAAATGTGTTTCGAGCAGAACTTATTATTTTTCTGGCTGTAATTGCAGTCAGTCTGCTAGTTTTGTGGATCCGCTGGGAGAATTCCCATGCCACTTATAAGAATTATGATATTGTCGTGAAGAAGAATGTGTATTGTGAGAAGACGCAGACAGGGCGAGTGGATCTGCAGATCAGGCGAAAAGGCGGAAAGAAGGCCAAGCTGCTGCAGACACAGCAGGAGCTTAAGCAGAGCCAGTCTTTTCAGATCGTAGAAGATTCTTATAAACTGGGGATTGTCGATGATGCGTCTGCCTATGATGGAAATATTTATGAGCAGAAAAATGCCGGCGGGACGCAGTATCTTACGCTTTATTATGTAAACCATGAAGCTTCCGGCAGGCAAGGGAAAATGCATCTGGTGATGAATGACGCAAAAACGGGTAAGGAGCTTATCAACATTAAGACTTCACCGAAAGTCAAAAAGGACGCGCGCAGATATGAGTACCGGGGAAAAGATCTGTATGTGAGTGAGGAAGGAATTCTGTTAGATGCGGGAACTGACGAAGAATTTTATAATTCGCAGGCAATGACCGCAGGTCTTATGACAGTATGCTGGAAAAATGGGAAAGAGAAACAGATTCAGTTTGATCCAAATGCAGACGTATCAGAATATGAAGCTGCGGATATTATCGTTCCGAAAGTGACTTCCACAGGGAAAGAAAAATCAGAAAGGATCCACTGCTATTATGCTTTGGAACTTAGTGACTGGGAGAATATCCGTGAAATAAAGCTTGGGGAAAATGTATTTGCGAAAGCAGAGAACCTGGAAAAGGCGACAGATGATTTGAACAAAAAGAAGAAAAAATCGAAGGAAGAAAAAGCAAAAGAAGAAGCCGAAAAGAATGCAGAAAATCAGAAAAAGAAAGAATTTTATACAACAGATATGTCGTTGTTGAACCAGCCGGAAGATTTTCACATTTCTGATTATTATATTACGAATAAGGTGATTGCAGGCAATCGCTATTATATAGATGAAAATCATGTACTGTGGGGACAGGGCATGAACTACTATGCCCAGCTTGGAATCAACCACCCGGAAGATGTGGGCAACTGGTATCATGAGGAGTACATGGAACCTCAGAAAATAGCCGAGCATGTTGTTCATGTAGACGCATCAGCCAATGGATATTTTATGATGTATCTCACGGAAAATGGAGAACTGTACGGCGCGGGCGCGAATCTACAGGGAATTCTCGGAAAAGAACCAGGCGAAAACGATGCCATGAATCCACAGCAAAATGTGGTGAACCAGCCGAAGCTTCTGATGAGTGATGTGGCTTATATGCGGGCTGGTGCGACCTGTGCGATTGCGCTCAAAAAGAACGGGGAAGTGTACTGGTGGGGTGAGTTTATGTCCGGCGAAGCAAGCAGCATTTACGGGGAAGGAACGCTGATGTACACCGAACCACACAAGATGCTGGATCAGGCAATTTACGTCACGACCACCAACAGACGTTCAGCAGCGATAACGGCGAATGGTGACCTGTACACCTGGGGCGATAATACCTATGGTCAGTGTGGATATACTGGTGAGAAAACATTTCTGACAGAGCCGGAAAAGGTCATGGAAAATGTACGAATGGTCTGGTGTGATGAGATTGAGCAGAATGCAATTTGGACAGATTTGGCAAATGTGAACCCGAATGATTACGGTACGACCTGTTATGATGATACATTTATCCTGAAAAAAGACGGAAAGATATACGTCGCCGGAACAAATATCGGAACCGATTCGAAGCAGAATACTCCATATGGGGAAGGAGAAGACGATGAGCGGTCGGACGAAAATAAATGTACGACATATTCCGCAAAATTCCTGCCGATAGAAGTAAAAGAATATGTGCCGGAAAGCAATCCGACAGAAGAGTATACCGGAGAAAAGAAGATTCAGATTGAAGGAACCGCGGCAGAAGGACTGGCGGAGTAAGGGAAGCTGCTATGAGAAAGAAAATATGTATAGGTCTTTTGGCAGTTCTATTGGGAACAGGATTGGGAGCTATGCTTGTCAATCACATATGGAAAGAGCCAAAACAGGGAGTAGATCTGGGAACTACACAGATGATTGTAAAAGAGTTGACTGTGCAGACTCTGGGGCAGGTTTCTTGCAGTGACTCTGTAAAGGAAAACCTGAGAGAATCAGGAAAAGATATCAAGATTCCGGTTTTGACGGTAGATATAAAAAATCCTACAAAAGACAGACAGTCATTTACCATTTACAAGGTGAATCTGGAAGTTGGAAAATGGTCTTCTGCAGTGAGCTGGGATTTATTTCCGGAAATGAATGACAACTCAGAGTTAGTCTGGCCGATACCGGCAGGCGAAACGAAAACAATCGTTATACCATATGTGGCATATAGACAACTCATGTCTGAAAGTGACTGGAAAAAATTAGATCAGGATAATATGAAGTTAAGATTTAGCGTAGTGCAAGGCAGTATTACGGTGAATGTAAAGTAAAATATAAGTAGAAAAGCAATTAACGGTAGTAGGTTAGTTGCTTTTTTCTGTTAAATTTTCTTTTTATATGATGAAATATAGAAAAGAGGTGCCAATGTGGAAAAGTTTTTTTGTTATGTATTAGGTGAACTAGGAAGTTTTATTAGTTGTGTACATGGTAAATGTGATATACCATTGCGGACATTAATATTGTTTATGGTTATTGATTATATATCAGGAATTTTGATTGCTGTATTTTTTAAGAAATCACCTAAGAGTGAGAAAGGAACTCTAAAAAGTGATGTGGGATGGAAAGGAATATGTAAAAAAGGAATGATGCTTATTTATGTATTTGTTGGTGTGCATCTTGATATCTTGATGAATAATGATTATATAGGAAATACTATTTGTATAGGATTTATTGTAAATGAATTGATTAGTATTATTGAAAATGCAGGAATTATGGGAATTCCAATGCCAACTGTTTTGAAGAATATAATTGATATTTTGAATGAGAACGGATAAATATTGTGATAAGTTTACAAATCATTATGAAATATCTTCTTTATAAATAAGTGATCACTAGAAAAGAAATAAAGGAGATGTTTTAAGATGAGTGAAGCAAAAGGAGATCCAAGAGTAACTGAGGTTCAGGAGTGGTTGAATGAGACATATGGAGCACAATCCTGGTTTACAAAACTGACAGTTGACGGAATGACCGGAGCAGGAACATGCAAAGCTTTGTGCAAAGCCTTGCAGTATGAAATTGGCGTGAAAAATGTTGATGGAGTTATTGGAGCAGGAACATTGGCAGTATGCCCGACAATTGGAGCTACAGTAACAAATACAAATCTGATTAAGATTATTCAGTGCGGTTTCTACTGTAAGGGATACGAGTGTGGGGGAATTACCGGACATTATGGTGCGGCAGTAGAAATAGCGGCTCAGAGATTCAAAATGGACGCAGGATTTGATGCTGGAAATGGAGAACTCCAGCCTATATTTATCCGTGCATTGTTAAATACGGATGCATTTGTTCTTGTAAAGAATGGAAAAGATTATGTGCGAGAAGCACAGCAGTATTTAAATAATACATATATTGTTAAATTAAGCAACTGGGCACTAATTCCGTGTAATGGAATTCCGGACCGAAATATGATGAAAGCAATTATTGCCGGATTACAGTATGAAGAGGCTAATCATTCTACATCAGGAGTAGATGGAATTTACGGAAAGAATACTTTATCAAAAGCGCCAACGCTATCTTCGGGTACAGCAAAAACTGCTTATGTGAAAATTGTACAAATGTGTCTGATGTGTATGATGGAGACAAATGCAGGTATGGATGGAGCATTTGGAAGTGCGTTAAAAAAACAGATTGAAGAATTTCAGAAATTTTATTGTCTTTCAGGGGTAACATCAGGAACAGTAGACAGGATTACATGGGCTTCCTTACTGTCAAGTAAAGGAGAAACTTCAAGGGTGGCAAAAGCGTGTGATACATCTACCGTATTAAATTATGCAAAAGCTAAGTCACTGTATGATGCAGGATACCGATATGTTGGAAGATATTTATCAGGAACAGTAGGCGGCAAAAGATCGAAAGCGATGACAGCAGAAGAAATTGCAGATATATTCAAGGCAGGATTAAGAATTTTTGCAATTTTCCAGGAAGGAACACCAAGTATGTCACGATATACTTTGGAAAGTGGAGTGAGTGAAGCCCAAAAAGCGTTATCAGCAGCACGTCAGCTCGGGATTCCAGAAAATGCAATCATTTATTTTGCGATTGATTATGATGTAATGGAGTCAGGAATCAATGCTGTGAAACAATATTTTGCTGGTATACGAAGAGTATTTGAAAAAGCAGGATATTATTATCATGCTGGCATTTATGGAGCTAGAAATGTGTGCTCAAAAGTTTGTAACAGCGGACTAGCTGAAAGTAGTTATGTTAGTGATATGTCTACCGGTTTCAGTGGAAATCTGGGATATAAAATACCAGAAAACTGGGCATTTGATCAGTTTCATGAGTATCAGTTCCCGTCAACAGATGGAACTTTCGGATTGGATAAAGTTGGTTACTCTGGACGATATAATGGTTTTGCATCAGTGACAAAAGCAAATGAGATGATGCCAGATGTTAGTGATGATTATCGAAGACAAAAGGCTGTCAAATTATTTAAAGCATTAGGACTGCCGTTGGGAAATGAGTTCAAAATGGAAGAAAAATATAAATTTTATCAGCCATTTTTGGAAGTTACATACTCGGTATATAGAACAGCAGAAATGTTACCAGATAAAGATATTAAGTTATCAATGACTGTAGAAAATGGAAAAATACCAACAGATATGGCTAATAAAGTGGATACAGTTTTTGGTGAGTTAGAAACCAAGTATACAGCAGATCTGGGATTGACAAGTACCATGGCGATTCATATGCTTTCGTTAGAAATAGAGAATGGAACTATTGGTATTGATTATAAATTAAGCACTGCAGGGGAATTAGTATTAGTTCTGAAATGTGAGTCGGTTTTAAGAGAAGATGTTTTAGTTCGTTATACAATGGGATATGAAATTGAGTTTAAGTATCTTCCAAAAGATAATTCTGTACCACAGGAAGAATATGCATATGATGAATTTTTTGATTGGATAAAAGAAAATAAAGAAGTAGTCATGGGGGCTGCGTTTGTGCTGATAATAGCTATAACAGTAGCGATAATGGTACCAACTGGAGGTACGTCTGCAGTCACAATCCCATCAGTTCTAACTGCAGTGGAGGCAGCATTTATATAATGATAAAAGAGGATAGGAATTCACAGGTCAGAACAATGTCTGACCTGTGGATTAAAACAGTGATTTACTTTTAAAAAATGTAATGAAATCAGATTCGTTTCCGGCTATAAAAGAATTTTTTATAATGGGTATGATATAATTTTTATTTAATTTTATATTAAAACAATAAAGAGAAGTAGTTGTTGTGATAGAGGTAATAGATGTATATGCATAGGTAGAGGATACAGCAATTTGGTTATTGTGGTATATTTGAACTTGAAACGAATCATTATAAAAAGAAATTTTTTCAAAATCATTTTTATTTTTAAATGAATTGTGAATTCTTAAATATGGGTCTATAAATACATAAATGAAATAGAAACAAGCCGCTGGCAGAGGAATAAGCCATGTGTAATCTTGAAAACCAAATATTCCCCAAAGAGCAAGAAAGAAGATAACAATAATAATGACCATTGGCATAGTAATAAGCAAAATACGACTGGGATGTTTCCGAAAAATCGGCACCAGTTCGTATAGTGAATGATTATCGTGAGTCCATTGAGATATAAAAAGCGGTTCCATATTTGTGTACCTCCAGAGTCATTTTTTTAAGTATACCATGCTTAGGGACTTTAAAGAAACAGTTTTGGTACATATAGTACAATTATTTAGCTAAATAGTAGAATTAAACTATATAGCTAATAAAATATAAAAACTATCTCTATTAATACATTTTAGATTACTCAACTTATCTATAGAATTGAGTGTAGAAATGTATTGGAGGAGAAAACATGGATTACAAGGAACTCGGAAACCGCGTACGGGAAGCGAGAACAATATATGGTATTACACAGAGTAATCTGGCAGAGAGAGTAGGCTGCTCTGTTCAACACATTTCACATATAGAAACAGGTCATACAAAAGCAAGTTTACCATTGTTAGTAAAAATCGCGAATACATTGCATGTCTCTGTAGATTATTTGTTACAGGATAGTTTAGAAGAAAATTCATCAGAATTATCGATTTCGATAGAAGTACGTTCAGAGAAGGAAAAAGCACTTATATACAGTATCGTAGATGGATTAAGAAAAGGGTTAGATAATTTTGAATAAGCAGAATAAGAACATATGTATTCATGTTTGTGATGACAATCCAGTTGTTATTGAAAAGGCAATAAAAATAACGAAAGACCTTTTGAATGACGAAAGATTGGCAGCGGAAATAGTTGCATACGAAGACGGGAATCAGTTCACGGAAAGATATAAAGAACGAAAAGATGAATTATTAATTTTGGATATAGATATGCCGGGAAAAAGTGGGTTGGATATTTTGAAAGAATTTGAAATACATTGTAAAAATAATCGTGTTATTTTACTTACTGCATATGATAATCTGGCATTACAGTCTTTAATGTATGGTCCATTTCAAATTGTTCGAAAGGATTTAATGGAAATCGATTTGGAAAAAGCAATTCGAAGATTTCTGAGAATAAGAAATGACCAGAATGCACAATTGAAAATAAAAGAAGATGGAATACAAAGAGTTGTAGACATAAAGGATATCTTTTATATAGAAAAACGGCGAAATTATTCATACATTTATTTGAAAGATCATCGTTGTGTAAAGGTTCGAAAGAATTTACGAGATTATGAATTTGAGCTGGCTGGCAAAGGGCTTGTCAGAGTTCATGCAGGATATATGGTAGCAATGAAATATTGTGCCAAAATTGAAAAAGGACAGATTGTTATGGAAGATGGAACAGAAATTCCGATTAGCAGAGACAGAAAGAATATGGTAAAAGAGCAGTTTATGATAAGCAGAAGAAAATAAAGCCTTCTGCTTTTTTAATGCGTATTTCGACATATATCGACATATGCCAATATATAGTCAGAATATACCAGCGTGTTGCGTTTGTTGAAAATAATTTCTTATTCCTTACAAAGGGGGATAAGAAAATGGAACAGACCGTAAACCAGGCAATCATGGAGTGCAAGGCTGGAAAAAACCGAGAAGGGAATCTAAATTGGATAATTCAGAAATTTCAACCAGTTATATGTAAATATGCAGGGAAATTGTATTCTTTGGAATATGAAGATGCAGTTCAAGAACTTAATGAAGCTTTGATAATGGCAGTAGTTAGTATAGATGTGTGTAATGCAGAGGGACAAAGTATTGCTTATCTTGTAAAAGGTATCAAATTAAAATTTTATGAATTGCGGAGAAAGAGTATCGTTGAATATGAGTATCGGATGCATTCAGAACAGATTGATGTAAATACAAATATAACGTGTACAGATGATTATTCTGAAATAGAGTGGAAGCTGGAATTAAAAAAATTGAAAGATAAAAGCAGTCCTATGGAGTGCCATATTATCGATGGAATGGTATGGGAAATAAGTGATGTAGAACTGGCAGATTTATTACATGTATCCAGACAGTATATTAATCGAAAAAGAAGGCAGTTGATGAAGAGACTAAAAGATCAAATATAAAAGCATTTGATAGAATGATTCCAAAGAAAAACTTGATATGGTACAATCGTAGATGGAAAATAAAATTAGGGAGGTGATTTTAAGGTATGTTACATATATCAATTTGCGATGATGAGATAGTTGCTGTGGAAAAGATGAGGAAAATCGTGGGGAAAGTACTGGAACAAGAGCAATTATTGGCAAATGTAGGGACTTTTGAAAATGGGGAAGAATTTTTAAATCAATATATAATCAGAGACGACGAATTGGTGATATTGGATTTGGATATGCCGATAAAAAGTGGAATAGATGTCATACAGGAGCTTGAAAAGATTCAGAGGAATGAAGTGGTGATTCTGGTTACGGCATATGACAATCTTGCAATACAATCGTTTTCTTATGGACCATTTCAAATCATTAGAAAAGAGCGGCTGGAAGAGGATTTGCCGAAAGCGGTAAGTAGATTTTTGAAAATGCGTCAAAGAAAACAGGAAGTGTTGGAATTTCAGGTAAAAGGAGAAATTATACATACAAAAGTGTCTGATATTGTATATTTTGAAAAATGTCAACATCATGTTTATGTGCATTTGCGGGATCAAACCGTTCTTTGTATACGGAAAAATATGCAGGATTTTGAAAAAGAACTGGCAGGGAAAGGATTTGTGAGGACACATGCAGCATATATCGTTGCGCTCAAGTACTGCAAAAAGTTTGAAAAAAATGACATTATTCTTGTTGGTGACGTAAGAATTCCGGTGAGCAGAGACCGCAAACAAATGACAAAAGAACAATTTATGATAGGTAGGAGAAGATAAGTGGAGATAATAAATTTTTTAATTGGACAACTGGTAGGATTAGTAGAACCGTTTTTGGCGATTGATTTTATAATAAAATGCCTCGGCTGGAAAGAGGGGGTGAGGCATCGAAAGCAGTTATATATAGGTGTTTGCCTGATATGGTTTATAGTTGCACAGGGAAATGGAAGATTTGCAGGAAGTTATAATATTATTGCAGCGTTTGATATGTGTCTAGCATATTTGTTTAGTTATCTGTATTTAAAAAAAACGGCAGGCATGAAGCTTATGATATGTATCTTAGAGCAGATAATAAGCACCATTTGTACATTAAGTGTTATGCAATTGACAGCTTATATTATCAACACGTCAGTTTTTGATTTTCTTGAAAATGAAGGAATGATTTTTCAAACAGGGGCAATTGTATCTAAAATCGTAGTATGGCTGGTATATAAAGGCGTATATACTTATTTGGATTATATGACAATACATTTTCCTAAAGAGCAGATTGTTCTTACAAATGTAATGATTGGTTTTACGACAGTAAGTGAAGGGTGCATCTTTCTGGCAGTTTCGCAGAAAGGTGTCAGTCATTACATAGTTGTTTTGCTTATGATTGTTTTTTTGGGGATTATTGCTTTGTGTGGTTATGTTATCTATATGATGATAACGATTAGTAAGAAAAATGAAAAAATGCAATTGTATCAATTGATAGAGTTAAAAAGTCAGGAGCAGGAGCGACAACTGGAAGAGTGGAAACATTCCGAAGAGAGTATGCGAAAGTTTCGCCACGATTATAAGAATCATTGCATGAATATGGAGCATTTACTTGAGAAAGGTGAGTATGAAAGTTTGGACAAGTATTTAAAACAGTTTGTGTCAGAAGAACTTGGAGAGGTTAGATCAATATACTCAGATAGTCCGATTATAAATGCAGTATTTCATAATAAGATGTCTATATGTAAAGAAAAAGGGATTGATATTTCATGCAATATTACAGGAAGTGTGAAATGCCTTGATGATATGGGTGTTGGGAGTATTTTATTTAATTTGCTGGACAATGCAATTGAGGCGTGTGAGAAAAATAAAAAAGAAAAGAGAATCGTTTGCCAGATTGCCAGAGAAGCGGACGAGGTAAATATATTTTTAGAAAATAGTATTGATCAGTCGGTACTGGCAGAAAACCCGTCATTTGAAACTACCAAGGACAAGAAAGACCAGCATGGCATGGGACATCTGATTGTAGAAGAACAAGTGAAGAGACTTGGCGGTATGGTAGAATATTATGAGGACGAAATGTTCTGTGCCCATATATATTTGCCGATGTAAATGATGATGATTGATATGTAAATTATCCCTAAAAGTAGATATGGACAGGTATTGATGGCATTATAAATGCCATGATAGAAAAAAAGCAGAATATATATCTGAAAAATTAGTAGAAAAAAATTTAGTGAAGAATAAGGACAAGGATGTTTATCAGTATGGAATAGAGGTTTTAATATCAACGGCAATTAATATAATGCTTTTATTGGTAATAGGAATTATTACGAAAACAGTTTTATTGAGTATATGTCATTTTTTAATATTAGCGACAATTCGGACTTTGACAGGAGGATATCATGCATCAACATATTTGAGATGTGAAATATTGGGGTGTGTGACGTATATTACAATCGTGTTATGCTTAGAAAAAGTCACTCAAATTTTTTGTGTTTCAAATTGGTTAATTGTGTGTAGTTTAATGGGGATAATTACATTAATTAATTTTGCGATTACCAATAAAAGAACTGTTATTGATAAAGAACTAAAAAGATTGAAAAAAAAAGTAATACTGAGAGAACTGACATGGATAATGCTTGTCTTATTGCTTGAAGATAAGAGGATAAAAGGAGGAATTCTCTTATCTTTTTTTGCAGTATTTTTATTCACGATAATTGACAAGATAAAGAATGAGAGAAAAGATAAAAAAAGTAATATTGAAAAGAACAATTACACTGGTAGAACGAGTAGCTTTTAAATCCAGTAAAGATCCATCAAGATGGGGATTTTATGAAACGCCCATACCAGAGAAATTGAAAAATAGAACAAAACATAATTCTTAGAAACAGGGCGTTGAAAATAACGCCCTGCCTCTTAAATAGCATTTATTTTTTGTATTGAGCAATGCTATTAAAGATTGCCGATGATATTGCAGTCTCTAAAACTTGGGTAACGATCCATGCCAGTATCCATGAACATTGGTCCATTGCTAGGATCTTCTTCCCCCCAACGCTCTACGTACATCAAGTTTGGATGAGACTTACCGGAAGTGTTGCTGGAAGTAGCAACAAAATAGCCTTTCGGTACAGTTCCAAGGTATTTCCCGGTTTTGTCATAGTATTTTGCAGCACGTCTTGTCTGGAACACAGCTTCAACAGTGCCATCACCGTCTACGTCAACATTGTACAGTCCACATTCTGTTAGAGGTGTAAATGCTCCGGTACCAGTAGCTCCATCAATCCAACCATACATACCGTTGCAATAAATCCCCTGATAATCGGCTCCAGCGCCGTTTCCAGCCCAGGAATCTGTCCATGCAAAAATAGCATTTACTGGGAGTGTTCCGATAACATCAGATCCTCCGTTTGTTCGTGTGATTTTAAAGGCACGACCGCTTTTGTTTACAAATAAAGTTCCCATAATAAAATCTCCTTTTTAATTCATAAATGTAATAATCGATTATTCAATTATTAAAAAGAAATTATATGTGGGAATGTAAACTGAATTACAAAAAAATTAAAATGTTAAGTTGTAAATTCAGATACAATTCTGACTATATTAATTTTAGAAAAATATCTCGACATAATATATCAATTATGGTACAATCCTTTCAAGCATTATATTTCTAAGATCTTGAAGGTTTGTACCATTTCTATTTTCAATACATTTTCTAGGAATTTTCAATGCTTGAATTATCACAATGAACAAGCAGAAGGGATTCTTAGAAAGCTTAGAAACAGTCAGGAGGAGAGTCCTTTCGAACACAGAAGAAGGAGGATACTGAATGACAAAAAGTATGAAAGCAGTAAGGGACAGAAAAACAGATAACAGAAGAATCTCACAAAATATGGAGAAAGCCTTTAAGAAAATGGCGCAAGTATTTGGATATCCGAATCGCGAGTACAAAGACAGGGTGTTCCGAATGTTGCTGAAGGATCCCAAAGTTGCACTGGAAGTTTACAACGCTATGAATGGAACTTCGTACGATAATCCAGACGAACTGATTATAACAACGTTGGAAAATGCAGTTTATCTGGGTATGAAGAATGATGTGTCATTTATATTGGGAACACAGTTGGTTCTATACGAACATCAATCAACGCCAAATCCGAACATGCCGTTACGGAATCTGGCATATGTGGCCTGCGTTTATATGGCGTATGTATTTGGGGATAATCTGTATGGACGGAAGTTAATTAAGATTCCCGAACCGAGATTTGTGGTATTCTATAATGGAAGGGACAAGATGCCGGAACAAAGTGTTTTACGTTTATCCGATGCTTATGAAAGTAAATCTGAAGAATTAGATTTAGAGTTGAAGATTCGGTTTGTAAATATAAATCCTGGATATAATGAGGAAATGATAGAAAAAAGTCCGACATTATATCAATATGTGAAATTTGTAGATACAGTCCGCAAATATCAGCAGGAAATGCCATTTCCGGAAGCAGTGGAAAAGGCAATTGATGAATGTATAAAAAAGGGTATTCTTGCGGAGTTTTTAAGGAAGAACAGAGCAGAGGTGTTAAGAGTGAGCATATTTGAATATGATGAAGAAGAACATATGAGGCAGGAACGAGAAGAAAGCAGGCAGGAAGGTATAGAACAAGTGAATGATTTGTATGATAAATTGCATGACTTAAATCGAGAAGAAGATATTTGGAAAGCTATAAAAGATGTTGAATACAGAAAGAAATTGCTGGAAGAATTTCATCTTGATTAAAAATTTTACAAGACCAGATGCTGTGTTAATGTCCAGCATCTGGTTTTTCTTTACATTTGCAATATATTATGGCCACTAATGTGCTTATAGCGGTCGCCAGTATGCCGGGACCGACGATGGCAGCAGGATTGATACTGCCGTACTGGCTGCGGTAGGCAATGACATTTACAGGAATGAGCTGCAGGGATGATATATTAATGATAAGAAATGTGCACATTTCATTGCTGGCGGTTCCTGGAGCGCGCACTTTTCCCGGGAGGTGGTATTTGCGGCGGTCGTCTTCCAGATTTTTCAGTTCTTCCATTGCGTTCAGTCCGGCAGGTGTCGCAGCCCAGCCAAGTCCCAGAATGTTAGCAATGATATTCGTGGTGATGTGGGTGGCAGCAGGGTGATTGTCCGGAAGATTTGGGAACAGGAAATGAATCAGTGGCTTCAACTTTCGAGAAAGCTGTTCGATGATGCCGGCTTTTGTTGCAATTTCCATAAGCCCTACCCAGAAGGACATGATACCGATCATAGTAATGCATAGCGTGATTGCTTCCTTGGAAGAATCCAGTGCGGCATTGGTGATGTCGGGCATGCGTCCGGTAAATGCGGCGTAGATAATCCCAAGCATCATCATACCGGCCCAGAGATAATTGAGCATAAGAAAACCTCATAGTTTTCGCTTTATAAAAACTATGAGGTTTGTGTAATAAGTATGTCATATTATTTTAGAGAATCATCCAGTTTTCTCCATACGGTAAAAATCATCGTGACAAAGCAGGCGGTTCCGCCGATGAAGTTGGAAACCGGCTCGGCAAGAAAGACTCCATTTGTTCCAAGTCCGCCTACAGTCGGAAACCACAGTGTCAGTGGAATGACGATGATTGCCTTTCGCAGCAGGGAGAAGAATACGGCTTGTTTTGCTTTTCCCAGTGCAGTAAATGTGGACTGTCCGGCAAACTGCAGCGACATCATAAAGATTCCAAAGAAATATAAATGCATCGCAGGTACGCCTTCGGCTAACAATTCCGGTTCGCTATTGAACATGTGAATGAAGAAGCGTGGGAAGGCGAGCAGTAATGCCCACATAAAACAGGAAAATAAGATACAGACAATCGTTGTAAATTTGATTGCTGATTTTACACGCGCATGTCTTCTGGCACCGTAGTTAAAGCTCATGACAGGCTGCGCACCACTTGTAAGACCGGTGACCGGCATGGTAATGATTTCCCGGACGGAGTTAATAACGGTCATGATTCCAACATACAGGTCACCACCGTATCTGGAAAGAGTTGCGTTACAGACAATCTGTACCGATCCATTTGTAATCGCCATAATAAATCCGGCAAGTCCAAGAGCACAGATTTCCTTTACTAATCGGAAGTCCAGTTTCATATAAGCAAGTGAGAGTGTAAGGATTGCTTTCTTTCCGGTTAGAAAATGTAATACCCAGATTGCAGAGATTCCTTGCGAAATGATGGTCGCAAGAGCGGCTCCGCGGACTCCCATATGGAGAACGAAGATAAAAAGAGGGTCAAGGATCAGGTTCAGGACAGCACCGATGGAGACGGTGAGCATTCCGGTCATTCCAAATCCCTGGGCGTTGATAAAATTGTTCATGCCAAGACTGATCATGACAAAAAGTGTGCCGATAAGGTAGAGACTGATGTATGCATTTGCATAAGGATAAGTAATATCACTGGCGCCGAACAGGTAAAGCAATGGGCGCTTGGACAGGTAGCATAAAATCATGAGAATGCCGCCGGAAATCAGGAGCATGGAAAAGGAGTTGCCGAGAATTTTCCGGGCGCGCCCAGGTTCACCGGCACCTCTTGCCATAGAAAAAAGCGGTGCGCCGCCCATACCGAACAGATTGGCAAAAGCGGTGATGATTGTAATGACCGGCAGAGTCAGACCGATTCCGGTCAGCGCCTGGGTGGATATGTCTGGGAGATGACCGATGTAAATGCGGTCAATTATGTTGTAAAGGACATTAATGAGTTGCGCAAGCGTCATAGGAATTGCAAGACGCAGAATATTTCCAGAGATGCTGCCCTCACCAAAGTCATGAGTGTCCGTAGATTTTGCTCTTGGTAAAGCATTTGCATTTTTTTTATGTAAAAGATTCAATTTCGGAAACTTCCTTTCTGATGTCGGTATGGATTTCTTTACACTGGCATAATATACAACAGATAGTATAGGGCAAGCAAAAGGAGAATTCAAGAATTGAAATTATTTCTTTACCTGTCGGATTTTATTGTACCACTCATGATATTCGGGATTATCTGTTACGGAATCACAATGAAAATTCCAGTTTATGACACATTTGTAAAAGGAGCGAAGGATGGATTTCTGACTGTTATCAAAATTATGCCGACTATGGTAGGGCTTATGGTAGCAGTCGGAGTACTAAGAGCATCCGGATTTCTGGAATTTCTGGCGCAAATGATTGGAAAAATTACACAATATATCGGATTTCCGGGAGAATTAGTTCCACTCACGATAGTAAAGATGTTCTCCTCGTCTGCAGCGACAGGATTACTCCTTGACGTCTACAAAGAGTACGGGACAGATTCCTATCTGGGACTTGTGGCATCAATCAGCATGTCCTGCACAGAAACAATATTCTACACCATGAGCGTTTACTTCATGACCGCAAAAGTAACAAAAACAAGATACACACTGCCAGGAGCGTTACTGGCGACACTTGCCGGATTGGTGACCAGCGTAGTACTAGGGGGTGTAGTAAAATAGAAAAATTACGGTGGAAAACGCAGAATAACTACGTCCCCAAAAGGTTGCTCTTAGGGGCAAAATTCGGTATACTGATAGGAGCAAATCCCGTGTGTTTGTGGGTGAAGGAGGAACGAATGAATCTGATCAGTCGGATTCCGAAGGATTTTTACAAGGTATTCGGAAGTAAATATATGGAATTCTATATGCAGTTTCTTGTGGCGGTTTATGAGGAGAGCAGTCAGTCGTATTCGCTTCTGGGGTTGACTGAGGGAGAGTGTCAGGCGATTATGAATGAGCAGCTTGCCCGTATGACGTTAGACTGGAGTGAGGAGCGTTTTGATGAGGAAGGGGAGCTTTTGACGCGGTCGAACATGGCGATGATAAGTTTACGGCATTTTGAAGACTGGGGATGGCTTAGACGTGACTATGACGAAACACTAAACAGCTATGTAGTATCTTTCCCGGAGTATAGTCAGTTGTATGTGGAGTTGTTCCGCAATCTTTATAGTGATGAGGACAGCAAGGAGCGCGAGAGTGTGCTGGCGGTGTACAGTCACCTTTATACATATAGTTCGGACAGGGAGAAGAATAATGATATTCTGAAAAGTGCGCTGCACACGTCAAGATCCCTGCTTCAGATGCTGGCGAATATGCAGGAAGGGATGCGCGGATATTTTGATGAATTATCGAGCCAGCGAAGTTTTTTAGGAATCCAGGAAGTTCTTGTAAAGGAAATCAACAACAGTGACAGTCAGAAATATGCGATTTTGACGACAACCGACAGCTTTTATCGTTACAAGGAAGCGGTCAAAGAGCTGATAGAGAAGAATCTTGGGGAAAATGAGACGAGACGCGATAATTTGCTGGAAAAGCTCCGGGATATTCAAGTTCAGCTGGCGCGAGAGGAGCAGGAGAAGTCTGAAGAACGAAATGTGCAGAATAAGCTGAGCATTCAGCGTTACCGTCTGGAGCGGGCAGTGAAGCTCTGTGACGAAGCGAATGAAATGTTGTACCGCATTTCCAGAGAGTTCGATGCCATTGAGCGAAGATACAATATGCTGATTGAGCAGAAGACTGTATTTGCAAGCCGGGCTGCTGCGAGAATCCGGTACATTTTGATGGAAGGCGCGGTCGAGGAAGATCAGACAATTGCCTTTGTAAATCTTCTGACTCAGAGTGAAAAACGTGATGAAATTTTGGACAAGCTGTCGCAGAAAATGAAGCTGACCGAACCATACCGTGTGATGAATGAAAAGAGTCTGTATCAGAGACGGGACCGGAAAAAAGAAGCATTTGTACCGCAGGCGGTGACAGAGGTAACAGAACAGGCAGATTCGGAAGAAATGAATGAGTATGTTCTAAAGCCGCTTTACACGCAGAAGGAAATTCGAGAGTTCCGGAAACAAAATGAGCAGGAAGGAAACTTTATTGTGACGAAAGACACAGTAAAATCCATGGAAGATCTGGAAAAGCTGTTTCTTGTTTGGCAGGAGGCTACGGAAGTTGCGGAAGGAACAGAAGAGATTGAGGTCGGAGAAGAGCTTGAGAACGAGAATGGTCTGAGATTCTCTAAGCTTGTGATTAAAAAATCTCAGTAATCATCAGGTGAAATATCATAGATGGGGGCTTGTGCTCCAACATCATAATAAGAAAGACAAGGATAAGGAAAAATATATGGTAAATTATATGGAAGAATTGTCTGTGACGGAGGCGGAGAATCTGAAGAAAACCATTTCCGCGCTGTTTCGGCAGACATGCATTTTACAAGTAAAATACGATCCGGTCACGCTGACGCCGAGGGATAACCTTCACTATGAAATCTGTGTGAGACACCGGAAATTTATAGAAGACTATCTGTCCGTACTTGGGTGCGAACTGGTACACGACCCGCAGGAACATATTTTCAGGCTGACCGGGGAAGGCGTGGCTGTGGAACGTTTGAATGTGACGGCTACGAAGATCATTCTTCTTATTAAAATAATTTATCGGGATAAGATTCTCGGCGAAGGTCTGAATGCGACAGTGACGAATCTGGCGGAGATCCGTGAGTATGGAAAGAACACGAATCTGATCAATGAGAAGCTGACTATGGCAGAGTGGAAAGATGCGCTGTATGTTATGAGCAAGCATCAGATCATCGAGGTGCCGGGCGCGATCCAGAACGTAGAAGATCAGACAAAGATTTACATTTACAGCACAATTAATCTGTATTGCAGTGGTGTAGATATTCAGACATTGATGAAAGAATATGTTGATGAGGAAGGCGGTGCAGAAGTTGAAGCAGGCGAAGAAGATATTTACAAGAATGCTGATGAATAACTGGGGCGGTGTCAGCCACAAGATCATGGAGTTCCATGAGTATGTGAATCTGTTCAGTGGTAAGAGTGGCTCTGGAAAATCAACAGTTATGGATGCCATTCAAGTCGTTCTGTACGGAAGTATTTCCGCTACATTTCTAAATAAGGCGGCGGACGATGCGAAGAACCGCCGAAGTGTGCTCAGTTACCTGCGAGGTGCGCAGAAAGACGGCTCTTACAATCGTGATGGACAGGACTTCTGCTCTCAGATCGTACTGGAGATATTTGATACCGGAACGAAGGTGAGTACTTGTATCGGTGTTGCATTCGAAGTTGGAAAAAATGATACCGATATCCGGAAGTATACATTTTTCAGCCACTCCGGGAAAATTCCGGAGGACGAGTATCTGACGGAGAAAGGTGTGCCATATACAATTGCAGGACTCCGGAAGCTTGTGGAAAAGCGGGTGGATTCTTCGGACAATCGTGGACGAGGTGATGTGAATCGCCTTTATCCGTCAAAAGAGGCATATCTGAAAACGGTTTATGATGTGATCTTTGGATATGTGGAGCCGGGGCGCATGATGACCATGGAAAAGAGTGCGATTGCCCTTCGCATGACAAATGGAACGGGTCAGTTTATCCGTGATTATATGTTCCCGAAGAGTAAGGAGGACACGGTTTCGACCATCAGTGACCAGCTTGGTGCGTACCGTGAGATCAAAGAGCGTGTGGAAGACCTGGAGAATCGAATCCATCTTCTGGATGAGATCAGCCGGCAGAATCTGGCACTTCAGACGACGCGTGCGGATAAGATCCATGTGGAACAGGTGTTAAAATATATTGATATTGAAAGTTTCAAGACGAAGATTGAGGCGAGAAGTCAGGATCTTATGGATATCAATGAGAAGATTCGTGCCAGAGAAAAACAGCAGAATGAGAATAATGAGAAAAAGACACAGCTTACGAACGCACTTGTTGAGGTAGAAGCGGAACTAAAATCCAGTGATTATGGTCAGAAGGAGAAGGAGCTGAAGAGTCTTAAGGAGACCATCAAGCTTCTGGCCCGCAACAGTGAGCAGTGGCGCGAGGTTGTAAAAGGACTTGTCCGCTGGGAGGAAGATGAAGAGATCAGTGCCTATGTGAGCAATCCGGCACTTCAGAGGATTGATGAGATCAAGTCGGGAAATGTTTCAAAGGAAGCAATTGAGAAGCTAAAGAAACAACTAAGTGACGCGCTGGAGAGCATTAATGAAGAAGTTGATGAAATCGGTACAAGAATCAGTCAGAACCGCAAGGATTTGAAAGAGAAAAAGGAAATGGTGGAGGATCTGAAAAACGACCGCAAACCGTACCGAAAAGAGTTAAAACAGGCAAGGCAGGAGTTACAGAACCGTCTGAGCACACAATATGGAAGAACCATTCACGTCAACATTTTCGCAGACCTTTTTGACATTACAGATGAGAAGTGGAAAAATGCGATTGAAGGTCGTATGGGGCGTGTGAAACACAGTCTTGTGACCGCACCGGAGTACGCCCTTGATGCAGCGAAAGTATTTCGTAAGCTTCAATATCTTGGTGGGATTGATGAAGTAGATCTGTTAGATACGGCCGCAATTGTGAAGTCCGAGCCAAAAGTTCATGACAATTCAATCTATGAGGCTGTTCATGCAGAAGAACCATACGTGGACCAGTGCCTGCGCCGTTATCTCGGAAGAATTGCCAAATGCGAGACAGAGGAAGAACTCCGTGCCTCCGGAAATGGTGTAACAGCCGACTGTTATTCTTATAATAATTACATTTTCCGTCATCTGAAGAAAAATGATTACGAAAAATATGCCTGCATTGGAACGAAGGTTTCTAAGGCAAAGCTTCGTGAAATGGAAGATGAGGTTCTGAAGCTGAGTGAAGAAGTATTGCAAGATCAGCAGATGCAGCAAAGCCTGAAAGCAGCCCAGGGATTTGAGCGGCTGAACCAAAGCACAGATCAGATTCTGCATCTGGCCGGGGCAGGCGAAGAACTGCAGGCATTTTACGAGAAACAGGATCAGCTGGAGAAGGAACTGCGAGAGCTTCGTGAAGGAAGCAGAACTGCGGAACTCAATCAACAGAAGACAGAATTAGAAGTAAAAATCCGGGAAATTGAGAAGACATCTGAACAGCTTCAGAAAGAAGTACTAGGCTATGCCAAGACACAGGGACAGGCAGAGCAGGATATCGTGAATTTCCAGAATCGTATGGATTTCCTGATGCAGGGATTTGTACTGAATGAAGAACTGCAGACTGAAGTCCAGGAAGCATTAAAGATACAATCTGAGCAGACATACCGACGTAAGAAAAGTAAAGAATCTGAAGAGCTGATGAAGCAGGAAGAGGAAGTACGTGATCTTCTGACCCGTGCGAGAAATCAGTTCAATCAGGCATATCCATCCTATGGCCTGACGGGTGTAGAACACGAAAATGTTTCTTATGACAGGATTTTGAGTCAATGCAGACAGGACTTTGAGCCGAAGTATAAAGATGAATTTCAGAAACAGTATGATCTGATCTACCATACGCTTCGTGAAAATGTAATCGCGACGATCCACGGTGAAATCAAAGCGGCATACCGTCACAGGAAAGAAATCAACCGTATGCTGGCAAAGATTAAATTCTCTGACAGTATTTACCAGATTGATATTCTTCCGGCAGAAAATGAAAATGGACAGTTCTATGAGATGCTGATGGCACCGGAATTGGATAGCAAAGTGCTGGACGATGATGGTTTCGACGGACAGATCACGCTTGGCGAAGACACATTTTATCAGAAGTACGAGCAACAGATCCTGCGCCTGACAGAGAAATTCATGCCTCCGAAAGACGAAGATGCCAAGTCCTTAAGCCAGCACCGTCAGCAGATGGAGCAGTACGTGGATTACCGGAATTATCTGACCTTCAGTATGTACGAACGAGTGGAAGATGAAGATGGAAATGTGAAGAAAAATGCGGTCGATGACATGGCAGGGCGTGATTCCGGAGGAGAAGGACAGAACCCGAAATATGTGGCACTTCTGGCAGGATTTGCAATGCTTTATATGCAGCAGACAAACCGCGATTCCAAGATAAGACTGGTACTTTTGGATGAAGCATTTTCCAAAATGGACAAAGAACGAAGCGAAGTCTGCCTGCACTACGCAAGAGAACTGGAATTACAGTTGATTGTGTGCGTACCGGACGAGCGGCTGCAGTCCTTGATCCGAAATGTGGACAGTGTGTACGGATTTAGAAGATATCAGAATCAGGTAAGTATGATGCATATCGATAAAGGAGAATATCTGGATATGATAGAGGGGAAGATTTGACTCGCATGAGTCAAATCTTCCCTTGAAACTTTCCCTTGAAACTTTCCCCTGAAACTCTTCCGCTAATACGCATTTTTAATTTGCTTCTGTAGAATTTCAAATGGCGCCGGTCCGGTATCGAGGATGCATTGGTGGAACTGATTCTGGGTAAAATCATCTCCCCAGGTTTTTATTGCCAGTTTCTTTAATTCCAGAAATTCCACGTATCCGATGTAATATTTGAGATAATTGCCGGGATCTGCGACAATCAGATCAAAAATGTCCTCGATTGTCTTTTCATTCGTGATTCCATAGGTTCGGAAAAAGGCAACTGTTTCAGCAAGAGTCCAGCCGTCATAGTGGATGCCCATATCGGCGAGGGCGTAAAGTCCGAGAATGACGGAGGCATTATGTTGGAGAAGTGTTGCCATATCATGAGAAAGCGGGGAATAGTAATAACTCAGCATTTCACAATATGTAGCCCAACCTTCGGTATATCCGCCAAATGACAGAAGATCTCGAATCGGAGGGTGTTTGGTGGCGGAGTAATAGACCGTCTGATATAGATGTCCCGGATAACCTTCGTGTGCCAGAGTTGTAAAGAGAGTCAGGTCATCAGAAATGTGTCCGGGATTAATATAGATGACGTTTTCGCCACTGTTATCAATTGGCGGAATCATGTAAAAAGCAGGACTTAAATATTCTTCCATAGCTTCCTGAACATATTTTATTTCGAAAGAAACTTTTGGAGGTTCTGGGAATGAGCCGGATATTTTATCTTGCAGCGTATTTAAAATGTTGACCGGATCATCAGAAGAAAATTCGGTACCGTGACCTTTGAATAAATCAGAAGCTGCTCCCGGCGTGGTACCTTGTACAGAGCCAGAATGAGCTTCAGAGTTCTTATGGAAACTGGAATTGTTTAATAATTTCTGCATCGTCAGCAGGTCACTTTGAATTTGTCTTTGTGCAAGTTTCTGAAGCTGTGGAATGGTTCTGGCAGAACCGGTCTGTTCTTTTACTGAGAGTTCATAATATTTTTTCCCATCAGGAAGATAACAGAGTCCCCGTTTGTTGTTTCCGGTATCACGAAGATTTTGGAGTCCGTCACTAAGAGAAGTGAACGCCGGAAGAACGTAATTTAAGACGGCGTCACGATTTTGTTTCTTATAATCTTCAGAAGTTACAGCAGGCAAATTCAAAGCGTCAATTTTAGAATCAAATGTGGCATAAAGATAGTTATTTTTCATGGTGGCAAATGTCTGACATTCCGTGATAATGTCGTCGGCGACGTAGGAAGCCATGAAAAGTCCGGCGCTGCTTTTTGCTTTCTCAAATGTGAGAATAGATTGGAAATAATCGGGAATGGTAGTCAGAAGTTTCAGGTAAGTGTCAATATCGTCAGTATTATAAAAACGATATTCTGACAGAAGAATAGGAAGCTGTGCCTGAGTACCGGTAAGTGGTGTGAGAGGTTCTTCATATAAAAGATACGGCCCCATTTCCAAAGAAGAGGTATAAGAGTGTTCAAGAATGTCGTAAGTCAGCTTATTATAATCAGACAGCTTGTTCCGTTTGAACTGATGAAGACTTGCAAGAGCATTTTCCGCAGAAGCGCATATAAGCGCCGAGTCTGTTCCGGCGTATCCACAAGAGACAGGTGGATTTTGAATTCCATAAGATTCCGGATCTTTTACTGTGTAATGAAGCGTGATCGTATTCGCAGACACCTCCTGCCTAAATAGTTCCTCCACGTATCGGTCGAAGCGGGAATTCATATCCAAAGCTGAAGTTCCACCAACAATCGCACTTAGAAGCAGCGCAAAAATCAGCAGGCCGGACATAAAACCAATCAACACTAAGTGCCGTTTTTTATAAAGAGACATACAAAGAATCCTTTCAGTGCCTTTCTATAATATTTATGAACAGAGTTCGGAGAAAATGTGTTATCATGGAATACATGACATAGAAAAAATCAGGCATTCTTGAAAAAAAGTGATTTTTGTAAAGTGTGTAGTGAATTTACAGAAAATCACATTTGAAAGGAGTTAGAAAATGCAGTTAACACATTTTGATGAAAATGGAAAAGCAATTATGGTTGATGTTACGGAGAAAAATGACACAATCCGGGAGGCTACGGCAAAAGGACGTATCCTGGTGAGCAAGGAAGTCTACGATGCGATTGAAGCCGGAACAGTCGGAAAGGGGGACGTGCTCGGAGTGGCGACAACTGCTGGAATTATGGGCGCAAAGAGAACTTCCGAACTGATTCCGATGTGCCATATTCTTCCAATCACAAAATGCCATGTGAATTTCGAGATGAAACCAGAGGAATGTGCAATTGACTGTTATTGTACAGTAAAAGTGACCGGGAAGACCGGCGTGGAGATGGAAGCCCTCACAGGTGTCAGTGTGGCACTTCTTACTGTATACGATATGTGTAAAGCCATCGATAAATCTATGGAAATCGGAGAGATTTATCTTTGTCATAAAAGTGGCGGAAAAAGTGGTGAGATCAGAAACGAAAAGATTGACGGTCAGAAAGCAAGGCCTTGCCAGAACTAGGGGGCGCTAAATCCGTTGACAAATAAGAGGTTATTGCTATAATAATTTTATTATATATTAGAAATGGTGGGACAGATGAAGATAGGCGCAGTAATATTGGTGACCGGAGTCGGGATACCAGATGAGGAGATGGAAAAGTTTCTTGAGATGAAGAGACCGACCATTTTCGAACAGATGATTGTAAGCTATCAACGTGCGGGTGTGGCAGACATTGCTCTGGTCACACGGGATGGAATGGCAGATAAGATAGAGCAGACATTGCATCGCCGCGGGGTTACATTTTTGGATATAGAGTCAGATTCCTTTGAATTAGCAGTTCTGAAGGGACTTTCTTATCTATCGGATACATGCGAACGTATTTTTGTCGGAGATATTCGTTTTCCTTTTTTTCAACCGGATATATTGTTAATGATGCAGAAGCGTCAGGCAGAATTGCTTGGTGCAGTATATGGAGGTATGTTTGGCGACTTAATCTGTACCAGTCAGGCCTGCGCAAGAAATATCTGCAAAAAACTGGAACAACAGATTGAAGAGAGTGCAGAGATGGCAGAAGGAACCGTCAGAAGTACCGGTGTGGCGGCTTTCTGGAAGCAGTTCGGTTATCGGATCGCGCATATAGAGGTTGAGAATGAAGGGATTCTTGTGAAGGTGACATCTGCACGGGAATATGAAGAAAGACGGCAGATATTTGCAGAGAAGCAGATACGAGGTCATGTGAAAGTAAGTCTTGCAGTGAATCGTTCTTTTTTTGGACCGGGTGCTGCAACACTTCTGACTCAGATCGATCGTCTGGGTTCTGTGCGGGAGGCCTGCGCAAAGACCGGTATGTCTTACAGTAAAGGCTGGAAGCTCATCCATACAGCGGAGGAAGAGACAGGCTGGAAGATCGTGGAGCGCATGAGCGGTGGAAAGAATGGTGGCGAAGCCTATATAACTGAGCGTGGGCATATGCTTCTTAAAAAATATGAACTTTACAGGGAACGCGTTGAAGCGGCAGCCCAGGACATTTATAAAGATGTTTTTCAAGACGGTGAATTATTTTAATTGAATTCTGGAATTAAATTAAAAGCACTTCTACAGGGGACGAGCAGATAATAACAAAAAGGGAAAGAAGACTGGCGCATGAGAATTTTAATAAGAGGAGCAGGAGATCTGGCTACAGGAATTGCATATCGCCTATATAAATGCGGATTTGAAATTATTATGACAGAGACGAAAGTTCCATTGACTGTACGACGGACAATTGCATTTTCCAGAGCAGTGTATGAAGGAAATGCAGAAGTAGAACATGTTACTGCGAAACTGACTGACGGACCGGAACAGATAGATGCCAGAATAAAAAAGGGGTATATACCGCTTCTTGTGGATCCAGGACTTAAGTATCTGAAAGAGTATAAGGCAGATGTAGTTGTAGATGCAATACTGGCAAAAAAAAATCTGGGAACAACGATAGACGCTGCTGAATTTGTAATTGGGGTCGGACCGGGATTTACCGCTGGAAAAGACTGCCACGTAGTAGTGGAAACTATAAGAGGACATAATCTTGGTAAAGTGATCCATGAAGGCTGTGCAATTCCGAATACAGGAATCCCGGCAGAAGTAGGAGGATATTCTGTTGAAAGAATCATCCGTGCATCAGCAGACGGACTTTATGATCCTGTGGTTAAAATCGGTGATCATGTGGAAAAAGATCAGATTGTTGCTTATAGTGGCGGAAAACCTGTCCGGGCGTTGATGAGTGGTATTGTCCGGGGAATGTTGCAGCCGGGAGTAAATGTTACAATTGGCATGAAATGTGGAGATATTGATGCCAGATGTGAGGAAGAATATTGCTATACAATTTCAGATAAAGCCAGAGCAATCGGTGGCGGGGTACTGGAAGCAATCATGGAGCATTTCAATGGAGAAAAACATATCCTATAAGAAATGATGTGTGGGACAGGATAAAGAAGTTGTGAAGTTTGAATGACTGAAGAATATGACGAATTGGTTGACAAAAAAACCTATTTTGTTATAATATATTATATAAATTTGAGCGAAATTATAGGGGATTTTGTTTACCTTAGATAAAAGGTGGAAAATCCCTATTTTAATATCAAAAAAATTGATATTAAAATAACTGAGAAATGTTATAAAAATATTTTTTTAAACTGCGAATTGTTTTGAAAAAATATTCGGAGGGAATGGATAAAATGAAATTAATACGAACGGAAGATGCAGTGGGGCAGGTATTGTGCCATGACATCACACAAATTATCAAAGGCGTTACGAAGGATGCCGTATTTCGAAAAGGCCATATTATTACAGAGGAAGACATACCGGTACTTTTAAGCGTGGGAAAAGATCATATTTACATTTGGGAGAACAATGAGAATATGTTTCATGAAAATGATGCGGCTAAGATCTTGTATGATATGTGTGCAAATAAGCACATGACCCCATCGGAAATCAAAGAAGGAAAAATTGAATTGATCGCGGAGTGTGACGGTCTTTTAAAGGTTGATACAGAGCGATTGAATGCAGTAAATGCGCTTGGTGAAATGATGATTGCCTGTCGTCATGGAAACTTTCCGGTAAAAAAGGGCGATAAGATTGCCGGGACAAGGATTATTCCTCTTGTTATTGAAAAAGAAAAAATGGAGCGTGCAAAAAAAGCAGCTGGTGAAAAACCGATTTTTGAGCTGATTCCATTTAAAAAGATGAAAGCAGCAATTGTAAATACTGGAAACGAAGTGTTTTACGGAAGGATTAAAGACACATTTACACCAGTTATTATTGAAAAATTGAAAGAATATGGAGCAGAGGTCGTCGGGCATGTAGTAAGCGATGATAACCATGAACATATTACAGCAGCTATTCAGAAATTTTTGGATGAAGGGGTGGATATGGTACTTTGTACAGGCGGAATGAGTGTGGATCCAGATGACCGTACTCCGCTGGCGATTAAGAATACAGGTGCTGAGATCGTGACTTACGGAGCACCGGTACTTCCGGGAGCCATGTTCTTGCTGTCCTACTATGGAGAGAAAAAAAGACCCGTCATTGGTCTTCCGGGATGCGTTATGTATGCGAAACGGACTATTTTTGATTTGGTTCTGCCACGGATCGTGGCTGGAGAAATTCTGAAAAAAGCAGATATTGATACACTGGGAGAAGGCGGCTTATGTTTGAATTGTCCGGTCTGTACTTTCCCGAATTGCGGATTTGGAAAGTAGGTGAGTGCGGATGTGGGAATTCTTACAAAAATTAAAACAACTGCAGCCAGAGAGTAAAAATATCGTTTTGACAGGACTGACAGGAGAGGCACTTGGGGAAAAAGCGCTTGTATCGAATGGAAAGCTGGTATGGGCATCTGTTGCAGGGGGGTTTTTAGAACAGCATGACCAGCAGATAGAGCAGTTAGAAGTAAATGGTATAGCGCTTGTTGATGGCGAAAAAATATTTGGTGAAGTTATAGGTGGACAGAAGAAAATCGTGATCTGTGGTGGGGGACATGTTTCCATGCCGATTATTCAGCTTGGCAGACAGATTGGATGTTATGTAACAGTACTGGAAGACAGACCGAAATTTGCAGATAACGCCAGAAGAGCAGGAGCAGACAAAGTTATTTGTGATACATTTGAAGCGGGACTGGAACAGATTCCCGGTGATTCAGATACGTTTTTTGTAATCGTTACCCGCGGACATGTGTATGATCGGATTTGTCTGGAAAGTATTGTAAGAAAACCACATGCGTACATTGGAATGATGGGAAGCCGCAGAAGAGTGGCACAGGTAAAACATAGTGTCCTTGAAAATGGAGCCGATCCACAGGTGATCAGTCAGTTACATTCTCCGATCGGTCTGGATATAAAGGCGGAGACACCGGAAGAAATTGCAATATCCATTATGGCAGAAATTATACAGGTCAAGAATCAGGATAAACGAGGAGCCGGTTATTCGAATGAGATTAGAGATGCAATTGTGAAATGTGAGGATCAGAAAAAGATATTGGCAACGATAGTCGAGCGAAAAGGAAGTGCGCCAAGAAGCGTTGGAACAAAGATGTTGATCTTGGAAGACGGACGATGTGTAGACACTATTGGGGGCGGCTGTATTGAAGCCGCGATTGTCAGCAAAGCGTTATTAATACTGCGAGGATGCGCAAAAGCGCCACAGATCGTGCATGTGGATATGACTGGTGCAGATGCCGAGGAAGAAGGCATGGTGTGTGGTGGTAAAGTAAAGGTATTGTTGGAGGAAGTTTAAAGATTTATGAAGGATCAGTATGGAAGAATAATAGATTATATGAGAATTTCCATTACGGATCGGTGTAATCTCCGGTGTCGGTATTGTATGCCGGAAGGAGTAGAATTAGTTCCGATGAAGAACATTCTTTCTTACGAAGAAATTGAGATGGTCTGTCAGGCGGCTGCAAAGGCCGGAATCCGTAAATTCAAAATTACAGGAGGAGAACCGCTAGTAAGACTGGGGTGTACGGAATTGATTGGAAAGATTAAGAAGATTCCGGGAGTAGAGCAGGTAACAATGACTACGAATGGTGTCCTGCTGTCAAAATATTTACCAGAACTATTGGAAAATGGGCTGGATGCGGTGAATATTAGTCTGGATACACTGGACCGGGAACGTTATCAGGTAATTACCGGACGGGACGAACTTTTCAGGGTGCTGGAAAGTGTGGATCAGGCAGTAGATGCCGGAATCCCGGTGAAAATCAACAGTGTACTTCAAAAAGGCATGAATGAGGATGAATTTCTGGCACTTGCAAGATTGACGCTGGAGAAAAAGCTGGATGTACGTTTTATTGAGATGATGCCGATTGGGCTTGGAAAAAAGTTTGAGACGATTTACAATGAAGACATTTTGGAAGAGTTAAAGAAACAATATCCTGATATTCAGGAAGATCGGCAGATTCATGGAAATGGACCGGCAGTTTATGTGAAGCTTCCGGGCGGGCAGGGAAGTGTAGGATTTATCAGTGCACTTCATGGAAAATTCTGTCAGTATTGTAACCGGATACGCATGACGGCGCAAGGGTGTTTAAAACCTTGCCTGTGCTATGGAAAAGGCGTGGAATTGAAGGACATTTTTGACAGGCATGAAAAGCTGCAGAGATGCGGAACAACAATGGCAGATCAAGAAACATTGGAATATTTGTATCAGGCAATCACGGAGGCAATTCAGTTAAAGCCAAAAAGCCACCGTTTTGAAAATTTAAGTGAAATTACAGAAGATAAGAAAATGAGTCAAATTGGGGGATAGAGTTGTGGGAAAGATATTAGCAATCTGTATTAGTGAGAAAAAAGGAACCCAGAAAAAACCGATCGAGTCTGCAAGACTGGTGGAAGAATGGGGAATTGAAGGAGATGCCCATGTGGGTAAATGGCACCGTCAGGTGAGCATGCTTTCATTTGAAAAGATTGAAGCATTTCGAGAAAAAGGTGCAGACGTAGACTTTGGAGCATTCGGAGAGAATCTTGTTGTGGAAGGGTTTGATCTGAGTAAAGTCCCGGTAGGAACGAAATTTCAGATTGGAGAAGCAATTTTGGAATTGACGCAGATTGGAAAAGAATGCCATAGTCACTGTGCAATCTACAAGGTTATGGGTGATTGTATCATGCCAAGAGAAGGTGTGTTCACAAGGGTTCTGAAAGGTGGCGAGATTAAGGCTGGTGATGAGATCACAATGCTCCCATTGGAAAAAGATCGTCCGTTTACGGCGGCGATTATTACTTTGAGTGATAAAGGTGCTGCAGGAGAGCGGGAGGATAAGAGTGGTCCATTGATTCAGGAGATGCTTATGAAGGAAGGATATGATGTGATAGAGACATTACTGCTTCCGGACGGAGAGCAGCCTTTGAAGCATCAGCTTATGAGACTGGCAGACCAGAGACAGGTCAATGTGATCTTTACGACAGGTGGGACCGGATTTGCAGAAAGAGATGTGACACCAGAGGCAACACAGGCAGTCTGTGACCGCATGGCGATGGGAATTGCAGATGCGATCCGTCAGTATTCACTTTCTATTACCGGAAGAGCAATGCTAAGCCGGGCTGTATCCGGAATTCGAAAAAAGACGTTGATCGTCAATCTTCCGGGAAGCCCGAAGGCTGTAAAAGAGAGTCTGGAGTATGTATTACCGCATCTGGGACATGGACTTGGAATTTTGCGTGGCACAGATGGTGAATGTGGAAATAGCTGATAATTTATGATATTAGTGAGGGTAATAATAGCGGTTGCATGTGAGAGCAGACATGAAAATGTGTAAACACGCATAAACGACCGCTATATTATTTATAACACCGATTATTTTTGTAAAACGAATCGCATTTTCAAAAACAGTCATTATGCTAATCCAAAAGAGGGAGAAACGAGATGAAAAAAAGAGTCTTAGCAACATTACTTGCAATGTCTATGGTATTAGGACTTGCAGCATGCGGAAGTAAATCCGACAGCAAAGATGACAAAAAAGAGGAGACAAAAACAGAGGCGAAGGCTGATGATGCAGAAGATGTAGAGCTTCAGGTATTTATTGCCGCCAGCTTGAGCAAAGTTATGGATGAAGTCGCAACAGAGTATCAGAAAGATCATCCAAATGTGAAGATTACATTTAATGCAGATAGTTCAGGAACACTGCTTACACAGATCGAGGAAGGATATGCGTGTGATGTATTCTTTTCAGCAGCTCAGAAACAGATGGATCAGCTGGAGAAGACAGACGGACTTGTAGTTGACGGAACACGTAAGAATGTTGTAAACAACCAGGTCGTAGTTGTAACACGTAAAGACAGTGGAACAAAGGTTACCGGACTTGAGACTTTAAAAGATGCTTCCAGCATCGCTCTTGCAGGTGGAAGCGTACCGGTTGGTAAATATACAAGACAGGCACTTGTAAACCTTGGAATTCTTGACAAAGTTGATGATGTATCCACAATTCCTACAGAGACAATCTCCGAGAAACTTGGCGGAGTTGAGATCAGCGAGCAGGATAACGTAAGTAAAGTATTGGCAGCAGTTGTAGAGGGATCTTGTGAAGTTGGTACAACATACTATTCTGATACATATGGATATGAGGATGAGCTTAATATCCTTCAGACAGTAAGCTATGATCTTACAGGAAATGTAATCTACCCGATCGCTCAGGTTAAAAATGACGAAGCAAGTGATGCAGAAGTCTCAGAAGCAAAAGATTTCATCGATTTTGTAACATCTGATAAAGCAAAAACAATTTTTCAGAAATACTATTTCGATACAGATGTAGAGTAAGAAATATCTTTTCTAAGCCAGCAAAAGTTGACTGGGAATTAAAAAAGCAATAATGAAAAGTCCCTTTCCTGCCTCAAAACAGGTCAGGGACATTCTTGAAGTCGGAGGAGGAATATAGATGGATGCAATGGAATCGATTATTAAAAATTTGGACTGGAGCCCGCTTTTTATATCATTAAAAACAGGAATCGTGGCGACTTTTATATCATTCTTTTTAGGAATTTATGCGGCGAGAAAAGTGGTAAAGACAACACCGGGCAAGAAGGCGGTCATTGATGGAATACTGACACTGCCGATGGTACTGCCACCGACTGTCGCAGGTTTCTTCCTGCTTTTGATCTTTAGTAAAAGAAGACCATTTGGAATTTTTTTGTATGAGACATTTGATATTAAGGTCGTGCAGTCATGGCTTGGTTGTATTATTGCAGCAACCGTTATCGCATTTCCGCTAATGTATCGTAATGCAAGAGCTGCTTTTGAACAGTTAGATGTCAATCTGATTTATGCAGGGCGCACACTTGGTATGTCTGACATCCGGATTTTCTGGAAAGTTGTGATTCCAAGTGCAGGACCTGGAATTGCATCCGGAACTATTCTTACATTTGCAAGAGCCCTTGGAGAGTACGGAGCAACATCTATGCTGGCTGGAAATATTCCCGGAAAGACGGGAACGATTTCTCAGAAAATTGCTATGGTCATTCAGGATGGAGATTATGCAACAGCGGGAGTATGGGTAGCGATCGTTATGCTCATCGCATTTCTTGTAATCTTTTCCATGAATTTTATATCCGGCACAAAGATGAAGAATATCAAACACTGGTAGCTCCGGTTAAACAACATACTGCATCTTCTGTATGTTGTTTGAGTTGCCAGGCATACGACAAAAAGAAATTGTGGATGGAGAATGCATGGGATTGGGATTGTACGGGAAATTATGGAAAGATGCGGGAAGGATAAAAAATGGGAATTAAAGTAGATATTAAGAGAAAACTGGGAGAATTCAGTCTTGATATACATTTTCAGACAGAATCGAAACGAATCGGGATTCTGGGAGCATCCGGGTGTGGAAAAAGCATGACGCTTAAGAGTATCGCTGGGATTGAGACACCGGATTTTGGAATGATACAGATTGATGATAAGGTGCTGTTTGATTCGGCCAATAAAGTAGATTTAAAACCACAGAAAAGAAATGTCGGATATCTCTTTCAGAATTATGCGTTGTTTCCAACTATGACAGTTGCAAAAAATATTGCGGCAGGTCTGAAAGGCAGCAAGGAAGAAAAGCAAAAAAAAGTACAGGAAATGATTGAAAAATTTGAGCTGACAGGACTTGCTGACCGGTTGCCGGGACAACTTTCCGGTGGCCAGCAGCAAAGAGTTGCACTGGCGAGGATTATGGCGTATGAGCCGGATGTCATTCTGTTGGATGAGCCATTTTCCGCATTGGACGTATTTTTAAAAGACCGGCTTCAGCAGGAACTGATCGAGATGCTGAAGGATTATGAAGGAACTGTTATTATGGTATCGCACAGCAGAGATGAAATTTATCGTTTCAGCGAGGAACTGTTGATTATGGATCAGGGGAAACCGGTCATTTATGGAGAAACGAAAGAAATATTTGCGAAGCCTGTATATAAAGAGGCTGCAAAACTGACCGGCTGTAAGAACTTTTCCAGAATAAAACGTGTAGATGCACATACGGCAGAGATCCTTGACTGGGGAATTACATTGCATACGAATCAGGAGATTGATGAACAGGCAACCTGGTTTGGGTATCGGGCTCATGATTTTGTGCCGGTGTGGGGAAAGCGAAAGGAGAACTGTCTGAAGATAAATGTTGAAAGTGAGGCAGCACTTCCTTTCGAAAGAAATTATTACCTTTACCCGGAGGGGGAAGAAAATCAGAATAAACAGACGATCTGCTGGTTTCTTCAGAGAGAAAAGCTGGAAAAAATCGGAGAGAAAGGAATGCCGGATTATCTGGAACTTACGGAAGAGGGCATGATGTTCCTGAGAGGATAAAAGAGAGGTTTCAGTAGTTGCGGGTTTTATAGAGGTATGTTAGACTAAGCATAAGTAGATTTAGAAAAAAATCCAAAACGAGGAGGAAAAAGGTATGAAGAGAATGAAAAGAGTATTGGCTTTGGGGATGGCGGTACTGATGTGTATGGGGCTGACTGCATGTGGCAAAGATTTTGATGCAGCAGGATACACAAAATCGGTATTAGATGCAAATTATCATGCGCAGTATGATAAATATGCCGAATACCGTGGAATTTCTGAGAGTGATGCGAAAAAAGAAGTGACAGAAGGTATGAGAACTCAGATCGAGAGCGCATTTTCAGGAATGGACGTTAGTGATGAGATGATGGATAAATACATAGAGGTAGCTGATAAGGCCTATGATCTGGCAGATTTCACAGTAAAAGATGCCAAGAAACAGGATGATGACAGCTATGTAGTAACTGTAGTGATCAAGCCATCAGATGTATTCAGTAATTCTTCCAATTATGTAAATGATATTGCAACAGAGTATGCAGATCAGGGAAAAGATCCGACACAGACAGATGTGCTTATGGATATTTTAGTTGAGAGCCTGAACCGTGCGATTGAAGCAAACTCTTACGGTGATGAGACGACATTGGAAGTTCATGTAACAGCGGACAAGGATGGGGCATACGGAATCGAAGAATCGGAGATGGAGACACTGGAAGCAACTATGTTCCCAGGCGAATAAATTAGACAAAACAAAGTATTTAATAGCCGGGGTGTTAATGGCAAGGTATTAATGGCAGGGTATTAATAGCTGGCCATAGGAAAGCTATATAAAAGGCTTGACATGCCAGTCCTTACTGTGCTACGATTTTTACGTTGAAATTCTTTTATATCTATATAAAAAAGATGTAAATATTCATAAGATAGCCAGAATGATTTATGGAAATTGCTGAATATTGAAAATGAAACAGAAAATGCGTGGAAAAAGAGAGTACGGTTGGAAAGATTCTACAGAGAAGCCCCGGTTAAGCTGAGAAGGGCGGATTGGAACAAGCGGAAGATGGCTTTGGAGCAGTGAGTGTGAAGAGTGGCAGACAGGTCAGAGATTTAGCACTTAATGGGATTCGCCCATTACAGCGAAAGAGTGTAGATGGCACTCGATGAGGTTCTGATCCGTGAGGATAGAGCGAAAAGAAGTGGTAACGCGGAATATCCCGCCTTCTCAGTATGAGAAGGCGGTTTTTTTTGTATAGGTAGGATGTGACAAAAATTATCATTAAATAATGAAAAATTAAGATTATAGAAGGAGAGAAGAATATGTGTGAGAAATGCAACAAAGGAAAGTATTATATTACTACAGCGATTGCTTATGCATCAGGCAAACCGCATATTGGTAATACTTATGAGGTCGTTCTTGCAGATGCAATTGCAAGATACAAAAGAAGTCAGGGATACGATGTATTTTTCCAGACAGGAACTGACGAACATGGTCAGAAAATTGAACTGAAAGCGGACGAGGCAGGTATTACACCAAAACAGTTCGTTGACAATGCAGCGGGAGAGATTAAGAAGATCTGGGATTTAATGAATACTTCCTATGATAAATTTATCCGTACGACTGATGAGGATCATGAAGCACAGGTCAAGAAAATTTTCAAAAGACTGTACGATCAGGGAGACATTTATAAGAGTTCATACGAGGGAATGTACTGTACTCCTTGTGAGTCCTTTTGGACAGAGTCTCAGTTAGTAGACGGAAAATGTCCGGATTGTGGACGCGAATGTAAACCAGCGAAGGAAGAAGCATATTTCTTCAGAATGAGCAAATACGCTGACCGTCTGATCGATTATATCAACACGCATCCGGAATTTATTCAGCCTGTATCTCGTAAAAATGAGATGATGAACAATTTCCTTCTTCCAGGTCTTCAGGATCTGTGCGTGTCCCGAACATCCTTCACATGGGGAATTCCGGTTGACTTTGATCCAAAGCATGTTGTGTATGTATGGCTGGATGCCTTGACAAACTACATCACAGGAATCGGATATGATTGTGATGGAAACAGCACAGAGCAGTTCAAGAAAAACTGGCCTGCAGATTTACATTTGATCGGAAAGGATATTATCCGTTTCCACACCATTTACTGGCCAATCTTCCTGATGGCACTGGATCTTCCACTTCCAAAACAAGTATTTGGACATCCATGGCTTCTGCAGGGCGATGGTAAGATGAGTAAATCCAAGGGAAATGTATTGTATGCTGATGAATTGGTAGATTTCTTCGGAGTTGACGCAGTACGTTACTTCGTACTTCATGAGATGCCATTTGAGAATGACGGAGTTATTTCCTGGGAGCTTATGGTAGAGCGTATGAATTCCGATCTGGCAAATACACTTGGAAATCTGGTCAACAGAACCATTTCTATGACAAATAAATACTTTGGCGGAACGGTGACGAATAAAGGTGTTGCTGAGACAGAAGAAGACAAAGCAGTTGATGTGGATCTGAAAGCAATCACAGAGGATACGCCAAAAAGAGTGGAAGCTAAGATGGACGAGCTGCGTGTGGCAGATGCGATCACAGAGATTTTCGTACTCTTCAAACGCTGCAACAAATACATCGATGAGACAATGCCGTGGGCACTTGCAAAAGAAGAGGCTAAGAAAGACCGTCTGGAGACAGTGCTCTATAATCTGATCGAGAGCATCAAAACAGGCGCAAGACTTCTTGAGTCCTTCATGCCAGAAACATCTGAGAAGATTCTTGCACAACTTGGTGACGGAAAAGTGACAGAAAAGCCAGAAATTCTTTTCGCAAGATTAGACGTAGAAGAAGTAATGAAGAAAGTAGAAGAACTTCACCCACAGATGACAGCAGAAGAGAAAGAGAATCAGGCAGATGGTGAAGAAGAGACAGTAATCGATATTGATGCAAAACCAGAAATTACATTTGACGACTTCGGAAAAATGCAGTTTCAGGTAGGTGAGATCATTTCATGCGAGGCAGTCCCGAAATCTAAGAAATTACTGTGCTCACAGGTAAAAATCGGAAGTCAGGTAAAACAGATTGTATCCGGAATCCGCAAACACTATACACCAGAAGAAATGGTCGGCAAGAAAGTTATGGTACTTGTGAACCTGAAGCCGGCAAAACTTGCAGGAGTACTTTCAGAAGGAATGCTTCTGTGCGCAGAAGATGCAGAAGGGAATCTGGCCCTGATGACACCGGAAAAAGCAATGCCGGCAGGAGCAGAGATTTGTTAATATACAGAGCTTAAAAATTTGTGTACGATGAAGCACAATTCAAAAAGGGACAGGTTAACAATCGCTGTAAGAAGCGGAAAAAGGCAGTTTAAATAATTACACAATTTAATTGGGGACGGGGTTTTTTTGAAAAAACCCCGTCCCCAAAGGAGGAAATATGAGTAAGATTAGAATTGGTATTGTAGGTTATGGTAATATTGGCCGTGGCGTTGAGCAGGCAATTAAGAGAAATGAGGACATGGAGTTGGCGGCAGTTTTTACAAGAAGAGATCCTGCGTCTGTCAAAGTTGCGACTGAGGGTGCGAAAGTAGTGCACATGGATGATATGTTATCTATGAAGGGTGACGTGGATGTAATGGTTCTGTGCGGTGGTTCTGCAACGGATCTTCCGGTCATGGGTCCAGAGATTGCAGCGAATTTTAACACAATTGACAGTTTTGATACACATGCCAAGATTCCAGAGTATTTTGCAAATGTGGACAAAGCTGCAAAAGAGGGAAATAATATCAGTATTATTTCTGTTGGCTGGGATCCGGGAATGTTCTCTTTGAACCGTCTCTATGCGGAGTCTATTCTTGTCCAGGGAAGCACATATACATTCTGGGGCAAGGGTGTAAGCCAGGGACATTCTGATGCTATCCGCCGTATCCCGGGTGTGAAGAATGCAATCCAGTATACAGTTCCTGTTGACGAGGCTGTTGATCAGGTGAGAAGTGGAAGTGAGCCAAAGCTGACTACAAGAGACAAACATACGCGTGAGTGCTATGTTGTAGCGCAAGAGGGTGCCAACAAAGCTGAGATTGAAAATGCGATCAAGACTATGCCGAATTATTTTGATGAATACAACACGACCGTTCATTTTATTGCTGAGGAAGAGCTGAAGAGAGACCACAGCAAGATGCCTCATGGTGGATTCGTGATCCGCACAGGTGAAACTGGAGAAGAGGGCAACAAGCATGTGATTGAGTATTCTCTGAAACTGGATTCTAATCCAGAGTTTACAGCGAGCGTTCTGATTGCTTATGCAAGAGCAGCTTACCGCCTGAATCAGAAGGGCGAGAACGGAGCAAGAAGTGTATTTGATATTGCGCCTGCATTGTTATCTATGAAGACACCAGAGCAGCTCAGAAAAGAGATTCTGTAATATGATTATCGATACACATGGACATTACGATGACGAACAGTTCGATGTGGACCGGGAAATGTTGCTGACGAACTTAAAGGAGCGTGGGCTGAAAGCAATTGTGACGGTGGGTGCTTCTATGCAGACAAGTGAAAATGCACTTGCGCTGGCACATCAGTATCCGGCAGTTTATGCGGCTGTCGGTGTCCATCCGGACGAGGTCGGCGAGTTGAACGATGATGCGCTGGCGCGTCTGGAGGAAATGTGTCACGATCCGAAGGTGGTTGCGGTCGGCGAGATTGGTCTTGATTACCACTGGGATGTGGAGCCGAGAGAGGTTCAACAGAAGTGGTTCATCAGACAGCTTGATCTGGCGAGAAAGGTCGGACTTCCGGTCAATATTCACAGTCGTGATGCATCGGAAGATACATTTCGTATTATAAAGGAGCACGCATCGGATCTGACCGGAATTATTCACTGTTTTTCCGGTTCAAAAGAGCTGGCGGCTGAGTATGTGAAACTGGGATATTATATCGGAGTCGGTGGTGTCGTCACTTTTAAAAATGGAAAGAAACTAAAAAGTGTTGTGGAAGCAATACCACTGACATCGATTGTACTGGAAACGGATTGCCCGTACCTGGCACCGGAGCCGAACCGCGGCAAGCGAAATGAATCTGCATATATCCAGTATGTGGCAGAGGGGATCGCCCGGCTGAAAGGAATTTCTGTGGAGGAGGTTCTTACACAGACTGAGATAAATGCGAAGCAGGTATATCAGCTGCGGGCAGTATCATAAATTAAAAATATGTGAAGTGATATGTCGGAAATTTCATACAATCTTAATAACATTTTTTATCGACATAGTGTATAATATCTTTAATGGCAACAGTGCCGGTACGAGGAGGACAATCCTTCCAGTACCGGCACTTGAGCCAAATGAACATAAATTGCTGTTTGTTCATCTGGCTTATGGTTTGATGGAATGAAGGAGTAATAGAAAGAAGTATGAGTAAACCAACACTTGGAAATCCACAAAATACAATTGAAATATTGCAAAAGTATCATTTTAATTTTCAGAAGAAATTCGGACAGAATTTCCTGATTGACACGCATGTGCTTGAGAAGATCATCAGTGCGGCCGGAATTACAAAAGATGACATGGTTCTGGAGATTGGGCCGGGAATCGGTACCATGACCCAATATCTGGCTGAGGCGGCAGGAAAGGTAGCTGCCGTGGAGATTGATAAGAATCTGATCCCGATTTTGGAAGATACCCTCAGCGAGTATGACAATGTCATGGTGATCAATGATGATGTTCTGAAAGTAGATATTCGCGGTCTTGTGGAGAAGGAGAACGGCGGACGTCCGGTAAAGGTGGTTGCGAATCTTCCATATTACATTACGACTCCGATCATTATGGGGCTGTTCGAAGGAAATGTCCCGGTTGAAAGTATTACGGTCATGGTGCAGAAGGAAGTTGCGGATCGTATGCAGACCGGACCTGGAAACAAGGATTACGGAGCATTGTCACTGGCTGTCCAGTACTATGCAGATCCGTATATAGTGGCAAATGTACCTCCGAACTGCTTTATGCCAAGACCGAAGGTCGGTTCCGCAGTCATTCGTCTTACAAGACATGCGGCTCCTCCGGTGAAAGTGGACAATGAGAAGTGGATGTTTGATATTATCCGAGCATCCTTCAACCAGAGAAGAAAGACACTGGCAAATGGATTGTCTAACTCTGACAAGATTGATTTGCCGAAAGATGTGATCACAGAAGCAATCGTAAAGCTTGGCAAAGGAGAAAGTGTTCGTGGTGAATCATTATCGCTGGAAGAATTTGCTGCGCTTAGCAACGACTTGTGGGAAAAGAAAGGGAGATGATTTATGGTAGGAAAGACAGTGAATAAAAGCGTAGACCGTGCATTATTTGAGATTACTCCGGAAATTCAGCATTTTGCAGGATTGTGTGAGAAGAATAATGCCATTGATAAAGAGCTGTATACTAAGTATGAAGTAAAAAGAGGGCTCCGTGACCTGAACGGAAAAGGTGTGCTTGCAGGACTGACCAATATTTCCGATGTATGTGCTAAGAAGATTGTGAATGGCGAAGAAGTTCCATGTGCCGGCAATCTTTATTACAGGGGTTACAATATCAAAGATCTGGTTGGCGGTTTCCTGAAAGAAGATCATTTTGGATTCGAAGAGATTGCTTATCTGCTTTTATTTGGTGAACTTCCGAGTAGTTCCGAACTTGAGATGTTTCATGAGACTCTGGTGGAGAGAAGAACGCTTCCGCCGAACTTTGTGCGTGACGTTATCATGAAGGCTCCGAGCGGCGACATGATGAACAGTCTGTCCAGAGAAATCCTGAATCTCTATTCCTATGATGATAAAGCAGACGATACGACTATCTCGAACGTGCTGAGACAGTGCCTGAACCTGATCAGCCAGTTCCCGATGCTGATGGTCTACAGTTATCATGCATATAATTTCCGCATGGGAGAAGATTTGTACATTTATGCACCACAGCCGAATCTGTCCACAGCTGAGAATATTCTGATGATGCTCCGAGAGGATAAGAAATATACGAAGCTTGAGGCAAGGATTCTGGACATGGCACTGGTGCTCCACATGGATCACGGCGGTGGTAACAATTCAACATTTACCACTCATGTAGTTACGTCCTCAGGAACAGATACGTACTCTACAATATCTGCAGCGATGGCATCTCTTAAGGGACCAAAGCATGGCGGTGCCAATATCAAAGTAACGCAGATGTTCGCAGATATGAAGGAAAAAATTTCTGACTGGACGGACGAAGACGAAGTACATCAGTATCTGGAAGACCTTTTGGATAAGAAAGCATTTGACAGGAAAGGGCTGATCTATGGCATGGGTCATGCGATTTATTCTGTATCCGATCCGCGTGCGGAGATTTTCAAGCAATTCGTAGAGCAGCTTGCGAAAGAAAAAGGACGGGAAGAAGAGTACGCACTGTATGCCATGGTAGAGCGCATGGCTCCACAGGTCATCGGCGAAAAGCGTAAAATTTACAAAGGTGTAAATGCAAATGTGGACTTTTACAGTGGTCTTGTGTATAGTATGCTGGATCTTCCGGCATCTCTTTACACTCCGATTTTTGCGGCGGCCCGTATTGTAGGCTGGAGCGCCCACAGACTGGAAGAGCTCAAGAATGTAGATAAGATTATCCGCCCGGCTTATAAGCCATTGTCTCCATACCGTGAGTATGTGAAGATGGAAGATCGTTAGTCTCCGGTAAAAAAATAAAACCCCGCAGCGGCCCGAAGCTTGCGGGGTTTTGCTTTTGACAATAAAATTCCGTTTCTTTTACTTAGGATCATACAGCCTGAAGAACTGGTTTGCTACGGCTTAGATAGGCGACAAGGATGTCGAAAAATTCACCGGCCGTTGGACGTACATATAATGGCCGTAGCGAGTAGGACTGAAGCTGATCATAACCATTTTCCCAACAGACTCTTATAACCGTGCGGATATCACGTTCAACACTTCCGACTGTCGCTTTATACTTTCTGGCAATCTCCGGATAAAGCTGTTTACTGATGGCAAGCAGATATTCCTCGTCTGCCAGACATAATTCAATCCCGTAACTTAGATAGCGATACCCCCTATATGTAGCACCTACTCCAAGGGTACGGATTACATAGTCAATGTCGTGAGTGTACATAGAAAACTCCCCCTTTATAAACTAGAAATTATGAAGTCTAAGTAAGTTTTATCTTTTGGTATTTTATCAAAATTTGTTGAAAATAAATGGGCTTAGATTTCGTTTACATTATGTTAGACATTTTTCGACGTTATTTTTGAAAATATTCATCATTTCTTAAGAAATCCATTCCTATGTCTTAAATTTTATTTGCTAATCTTGTATAGTAGATATGAGAGGTGAAATGAGATGGCAAAAATATTAGTATGTGATGATGATAAAGAGATTGTAGAGGCGATCGAGATATATCTGACCCAGGATGGACATCAGGTTCTGGAAGCTTACGATGGAATCGAGGCAGTGGAGATCTTGAAAAAAGAAAGTGTAGATCTTCTGATCATGGATATCATGATGCCGAGAATGGATGGAATCAGGGCAACTTTAAAAATTCGCGAGAAGCACAATATTCCGATTATTATTCTGTCTGCGAAATCCGAGGATGCGGACAAGATATTGGGACTTAATATCGGAGCTGATGATTATATAACGAAACCATTTAATCCGCTGGAGCTGGTTGCCCGTGTGAAATCACATTTGCGCAGATATATGCAGCTTGGAAGCACGGCGATAAAGGAGAGCGAGGCAATCTATACAGTCGGCGGACTGGCGATCAACGATGATCTGAAAGAAGTGACAGTAGATGGCGAGCCGGTGAAGCTTACCCCGATCGAGTACAACATTTTGCTGCTGCTTGTAAAGCATCAGGGCAAAGTATTTTCTATTGACCAGATATATGAAAATATCTGGAATGAAAATGCGGTGGGTGTTGATAATACAGTGGCAGTGCATATTCGTCATATCCGTGAGAAGATTGAGATCAACCCGAAAGAACCAAGATATCTGAAAGTCGTGTGGGGCGTAGGGTATAAGATCGAGAAGCAGTAAAAGCAGGTCGGGGTAAGACCAGCAAGAAAAAGCTAACAGAAGGGAGACGTTATGGAAAAGATATGGCATAAGAAAAAAAAGACCAGAATTTTGTTGATCATAATTGCAAATGTTATGGTTATTTCGATGATGCTCGGCGTTATGAGCATCATGTCTTACGCAGAACTTTTCGATGACCTTATAACAGGAAAACTTACGCAGAGCTATGAAGATTCCTATGACTTTGATACAGAGCTTATGAATAGTGCGTATCAAGTGATGTCCGGCATTGACAGTGAGCAGATGTTTGAGACAGATGGAAAGATTGACGAGGATAAGCTGGTCGATATTCAGGTATATAACAATAGTGAGACGATCAGTGGTCAGAATGAAAGCGGTCTTTCATATCGATTGGGAGATTTGTTGAATTGGTATCAGAAATTGATCTACAGTGAGAGTACCAGTTATGTCGGAGATACAAACACGGATTCAGCAGAATTAGAAGGCAACGACGCAGAAGATCTGAAGGCTCCGATCGTTTGTAAATTATCAGATGGAAGTTATCATTACTATAGTCAGGATGATTTTAATGAAAAGGTGTTAAATGGTGAATTAAAATTTGTAATGACAGATGGAATAGGTGCGGAGACATCGGAGCAGATCTTAGATGAGCTGGAAAATGTGGATATATCAGATAGAAATGAAATGACGGAAGAGGAAAAGAATTTTCGGGGAATCGAAGATGCAGAGGGAACTATGCTCTATGTAGATTGCTGGAAATATGATGGAGTGTTGTTCCGTGAGGAGGCAGCTCCACTGGAAGCAGAAAATCTCTTGCAGATAGTTAACGAGAATTCCAACTGGAATGGCAGGCTCAATGAAGCTTATAATATGCTGGAAAGCTGTATTTATCAGATTGGAGAGCGCTATGGAAATTATGAGAGCCTGACAGAGCAGTATAAAGAAGGAGATAGTAATTATTTCTATTATTATTTAGATTTAAAGAGTGGAAAAGTTGCCACAAATCGGGAGGAGCTTGGGCAGGAAAATAATATTGATGACGTTGCTAAAAGTGTTCGTAAGATGGGGAAATATGTCATAATAAAATCAAAACTGTCAGAGTTTGAAACGAATATTCAGGAAGCAGATGCAGAACTATGGCAGTCACAGACGGTTTATCTGAGTAATGTAGATAAAGGAGAGTTTGTGTTTATGACAGGTGTGGATACGAAGTATCCTGTAAAAGATAGTTATTATAAAAATGCACATTTTTATGAAAAGTATAGTCCGTTTGTCCGAGGAGTCAGTGCAGGAATGATTTTGGCGTTTTTAATATTTTGTGCCAGTGTAGTATGGCTTGTTGTGATCGCAGGTCGAACGGAAAGAGATGGAGAACTGCATTTATATAAATTTGACAGATGTAAGACAGAAATCGGAGCTGCAGCAGTTATATTTGCATGGTTCGTACCGTCACTATTGACTGTGCTTTTCATGGGAGCTGCAGGAATTATCTCCCAGAAAACATTTGCAGTAGGAAATGGTATTCTTTCTTACGAAACATTTTTTGGAATGATTGGATTCGGAGGACTTGCAGTCTATACATGTAATATGTTTCTCGTTGGTATTTTGAGTCTGGCCAGAAGAATAAAAGCAGGAATTGCATGGAAGAACAGTTTTCTGTACAGTGTCGTAGAGTTTGTGAAATTATTGATTCGAAATGCCAGACACATAGCAAAAATAATTGTTTTATATCTTGCGTATGCAGCAGTACATTGGGTGGCATATCTGGCATCAGGCTGGCCAAGTGCATTTTGGTCATTCGTGATTTTCATTGTGCAGACAGCAGGATTTGTAATCCTTGTCAACTGGGCAGTCGGACGACAGAAAATTAAAGAAGGTATTGAGAAAATCAGTGAAGGTGAGCTGGATTACAAGATTGATCTCGAAGACATACATGGAGAACAACGCAAGATTGCAGAACAAGTCAATTCTATCGGAAGCGGACTTGATGCGGCAGTCGAGAAGAATATGAAAAGTGAGCGGTTAAAGACAGATCTGATTACAAATGTATCTCACGATATCAAGACGCCGCTGACCTCCATTATTAATTATGTAAATCTCTTGAAACAAGAAAAATTTGATGATCCGAAGCTTCAAAGATATATTGAAGTTCTGGAAGAAAAATCTCAGAGACTGAAGACTTTGACAGAAGATGTTGTAGAGGCATCGAAAGTCAGCTCAGGTAATATTTCTCTCGAGTTTATGAATATTAATATGATAGAACTCATCCAGCAGACGAGCGGAGAATTTGAAGAAAAATTCCAGACCAGAAATCTGACACAGATCATGAATTTCCCGGAAGAAGATGCGATTGTTCGGGTAGACGGAAGAAGAATGTGGCGCGTGCTTGCAAATATTTATAATAATGCTGCAAAATATGCTATGGAAGGAACACGCATCTATGCAGATCTGCAGACACTGGACGGAAAAGTAATCTTCAGTCTGAAAAACATATCTGAGCAGCCACTTAACATTTCCTCGGCAGAAGAACTGACTGAACGATTCATCCGCGGCGACCTGTCACGAAGTACCGAAGGAAGCGGACTTGGATTGTCTATTGCGAAGACATTGACCACAATGATGGGCGGAACATTTGACCTGTATCTGGACGGTGATTTATTCAAAGTCGTAATTATATTTAGTAAAGTTAGTTGATAAATTTTTAGTTAGGGACGTAGCATTTCGCCAAAGTGTCACGTTCCTAACTTTGTCTTGTTCCCAATCAACTTTTGCCCTGTCTCAAATTGACTTTTTCCCGTACCGCTAGTACAATATTACTACTATGAATGAATTAAAAAATATATTAGAACAAAATTTAAATGACAATTTTATATCGGCGGTTTTGAGTAATCCAAGAGATGAGAAGCTCGCGGCAAAGGTTAAGGTGCGCCCGGTGCTCATGAAGGATATAAGGGTCTATCAGATGGAGACATTTCGTGGGAATCAGGCATTTCATGAGAATTTAAGTGCCGATGAGGCGTGCGAGAAGATGCTGGAGGATATGGAGAATATGAAGCAGATGCAGCTTGTAACGGCGGATGCGGAATTTTCTGTGCTTATCAGCAAGAAGGGAAAGGTTACAATTAAGAAGAAGCAGAAGAAAGCAAAGATGCGCCCGCTGGATCTGAATCATAACCGGAAGAAACAATATATCCTGCAGGAAGGTGTACCGGTTCCGTTTTTACAGGATCTTGGTGTTATGACGGAGGAAGGAAAGATTGTGCATGCAAGGTTCGACAAGTTCCGGCAGATCAACCGGTTCCTGGAATTTGTCGAGGATATTTTACCACAGCTTGATTCTGGAAGAGAGCTTACAATTCTGGATTTTGGCTGTGGAAAGTCTTATCTTACATTTGCTATGTATTATTATCTTCATGAGCTGAAATCTTATGACATCCGGATCATCGGTCTGGATCTGAAGACGGATGTAATCCGGAAATGTAACGGGCTGGCGAAGAAGTATCAGTATGATAAGCTGACGTTTCTGGAGGGAAATATTGCAGACTATACGGGCGCGGAGGAAGTAGATATGGTTGTGACACTTCATGCCTGTGATACAGCAACGGATTTTGCGCTGGCAAAAGCAATTGGCTGGAATGCGAAGGTTATTTTATCGGTGCCTTGCTGCCAGCATGAACTGAACCGGCAGATGAAGAATGACGTGCTTTCACCGATCATGAATTATGGACTTTTGAAAGAACGTATGGCGGCGCTTGTGACAGATGGATTACGTGCGGAGTATCTAAAGAGGGAGGGATACGACGTGCAGGTTCTGGAATTTATTGACATGGAACATACACCGAAAAATATTCTGCTTCGTGCGGTGAAAACAGGCCGCCGGGCAGACAATGAAGAGAGTATCCGCGCATGCGAGTCATTTCTTCGCGTGACACCGACACTGGGGAGACTGCTAGACGAAAAAGGGGAGATTTAAATGAAATGGAAAAATCGCATGATCCACGCAGGGGTACTGGTTCTGGTATTTCTTGCTGCGGTGGTTGTATTTGGCTATGTGACAAATAAAAAGAACAGTAACATGACAACAGATATGGGGGCAGCAACACGTCCCCAGATTGCGTTTTCCTATAACGGTTATTCGCTCAATGACCTGCCCGGATATAAGAATGAGATGGATTTGACAGGCGTACGTGATTCCATCACACCGGTCAGCAATGGTCAGCTTCAGGTCACCATCAAAGCTTATGAAAATGTGATTGAAAGTTTGGACTATACGGTTTACTCGATAGATGGAAAAGAAAAGCTGTTGGAACAGAAGGTGAAGAAGCCAGGAGAGAATGCGACGCTGGAAATAGGAAATGCCGATGGTGAAAATATTTTGTCTGAGGAGCGTATGCTTCAGATCACGCTGCATATGGATGATCACGACATGTATTATTATACGAGAATCGTGGACGGAGCCAAGTTAAATGCGGCGCCAAGCCTGGATTATGTACAAAGTTTCCATGAAAATGCACTGGCGAAAGCGGAAGGTGTTGGAATTGGAACGGCGATTGAGCCCAGTGATGAAGGAGACAACACGACATTACAGCATGTGACGATCCACTCAGATTACACGCATGTAACATGGGGAGATCTGGCCCCGAAGGTTGATGGAAGTGAGCGTTGGACGATTAAAGAGTTGAACAGCACATATATGGCAGTGGAGCTGGAATATCGTGTGAACTGTACTGGTGAGGAAAATGAGCAAGACGAATACCAGGTGCGGGAATATTTCCGTGTGCGTTACATTTCCGGAAGTCAGAAGACATATCTGTTAGATTATGACCGGACGATGGACCAGATATTTGATGCGACGAAGAAGGTGTTGAATGAAAAAGGTGTACTTCTTGGCATCACAGACAAGAATCCGGTCTACATGGTAAATAAAAACGGAACCGTTGTGTCATTTGTGCAGGCGGGAGAACTATGGAATTATAATCGTGACCGAGATGAAGTTTCTCTTGTGTTCAGCTTTGCAGATGCGGAGAATACGGATATCCGGAATATGCTGATGCAGCATGATATTAAGATTTTAAATGTAGACGAAAAGGGAAATACAACATTTGCCGTATGCGGATACATGAACCGGGGCAGCCATGAAGGTGAGACTGGATCAGCAGTCTACTATTATAATATTGAACAGAATTCTGTTGAGGAAAAATTATTCGTATCCAGTGACAAGGCTTATGACCGTGCCCAGGAAGAAGTGGGCGGACTGGTCTACTATAATGTAGAAAATGGCTGTCTGTATACGATTGCAGATGACGTACTCTACAAAATGGATATGAATAAAGGTACGAAAAAGGAGCTTGCGACAGGACTGAATGAAGATCAGTATGTTGCAAGCGAAGATGGACATCTGGTAGCTTATGAGAAAGAAGATCCTTCGAAGTCCAAGTCTGTGACAGTTATGAATCTGGAGACTGATCAAGAATATGAAGTGACTTGCAAAGATGGCGAGTGTATCAAACCACTTGGCTTCATGGATGGTGATTTTGTCTACGGTGTTGCAAAAACGGAAGAAGTCGGAACAACATTGTCAGGAGCCCAGGTCATTCCGATGTATAAAGTGGAGATTACAAGTAGTAAAGATAAGGTGATCAAAACTTATGAACAGTCAGGAATCTATGTGCTAAGTGCTACATTTGAGGATAATATGATCACCCTTGACCGTGCGATAAAAGACGGCGATACTTACACCGGAACAGCACAGGATTATATTACAAGCAGCAAAGAGGCGAAAGAAAGCAATATTTATGTGCAGACATATAAAACAGATCTGAAAGAGACACAGGTTCGCCTGACGTATGATGATGGCATTTCTGACAAGGAGCCGAAGCTATTAAAACCGAAACAGGTGGTACTTGAAAATATTCCACAGGTCAGTCTGGACCGCAAAAAAGAAACAGACGCATTTTATGTGTATGGTCATGGAAGGCTTCAGGGAACTTATAATACTGCAGGAAAAGCGATTCAGAAAGCCAATGACTGTGGCGGAGTCGTGGTTGATGCTGATCAGAATTATATCTGGGAGCGTGGAAACCGCGATCTGAAATATTCGATTGACACGGAAGATGCAGATACAGAACAGCTCAGACAGGCACTCGCAGGTGGAAAATCTGTGGTCGATGCAATTACAGAAGTTTATGGAAGCGTGATGGATTTAAGTGGCTGTACGATAGACGAACTGCTTTACAATGTTAATCAGGGACGACCGTTAATTGCCGTCTTAGATGCGCAAACAACGCTGATGATTGTTGGTTATAGTGACGGAATAGTCAGCTGTGAAGATATCGGAAGCGGTGTACGCAGCAATCATGCACAAAGTGACTTTGCAAATGTCAGTGTATATCTGGCAGGAAAATAAAAATTATAAACAAACGATGTGGATGGATCATAACAGATAAATCCGGAAATAAGAAAACCCTGGCAGATTGTCAGGGTTTTTAATAATTAGTTTATTGAGCAAATAATGTCTTTGCGTATTTCTTTAATGCTAAGTAAAGTACCATTCCGAGTACTGCACAGGAAATGATCTCGCCAATGCCAACAGTGCACATCATAAATGGAATTGGAAGTGCAACTCCATATCCGTAGCGCAGAACAAACGGTACGATAATAATGTTAGATACAATTGGTGGGATTGGTGCAAAGTAAGGGCTCTTCTTGCGAAGTTTCCAAGTAAAGAATGCACCGATCAGTGTGGCAATACTTCCAAAGATGATATCCGGAAGGATTGCGCCTCCGAGAATGTTGCCTACAAGGCAGCCGATAAATAATCCTGGAATAGCTGCTGGTGTGAAAACCGGAAGAATCGTCAGGGCTTCGGAAATACGAACCTGAACCTCTCCGAATGAAAATGGTGCGAATACATAGGTAAGCACCACGTAGATGGCTGCAATCATGGCAGCCTGTGTCATGAAATTGATGTTTCTGTTCTTCATTTTTTAATCTCCTTTAGTTTTGTTTTACGTGTGGAAGGTCACGAACACACATTACTGAAACCTTGCTAGACCTTATTTTATAAGGGTTTCAGCGGTTTGTAGTATAGCATGAAAAAAGAAGAAAATCAAGGCTAGACCAACTTTGTGCCCACTTTAATTTTAAATTTGCATATTGTATTACTGAAATGCATATGCCACAATGCCAATAGGCAAAGAGAAGTGATTAGTCCATGCGACTCAATTACAATAAAAACCCCGGAGAGGTAACTCCTGGGTTTTCTCTTTGTCAGGTATCAGTTCTGAAAGGTAAAAAATGGCCAAAATGAGAAAATTTCTTACGGATGTTTCCTAATGAAAAAATAATGGAAAAATATAAAAAAATGAAAAAAAGTGCTTGCATTTTCAGAAAGGCTATTATATAATAACACTTGTCGTTGAGAGATACGGCAATGAAAATTTAAGATGCGCGATTAGCTCAGTTGGTAGAGCACCTGACTCTTAATCAGGGTGTCCAGGGTTCGAACCCCTGATCGCGCACTAACAAATCACTGTTTTTAGAGGCTTAGAGCTCTGGGGGCGGTGATTTTTTTGTGTAATAGGAAATAATTGCATTTCCTATTATACAAAAAGCCTCCGGCAGGATTGCAGAGGTGCGCAGATTCTTGATCTGTTAAGAATTGCCAGAATGATGGATTCGAAGATTTGTCATTGATAATCGTTGTATTATTCGCTACAATTATTATATCAGCTGGGAGTCTTCTCGACTGAGATAAAATAATAGGATGATATTATCCGTGATGGGGCAAATGTTTTGCAGATTGGAGACCAGATATGAGTAGAAAAAAGAATAGAAAAAAGAATTTTGTTAAGCAGATAGCAGTTGTAAACAAAACCCCTGTTAAACAGGAGGAACAGATGGTACAGATGGATTTAGGACCGCGAAGAAGTGTTGCGTTCATCGGTTCGGAATGTTATCCATTTGTTAAGACTGGCGGACTGGGAGATGTTATGTCTGCGCTTCCAAAGACTCTGGCGAAGTTAAATCTGGATGTTAAGGTAATTCTTCCAAGATATAAATGTATTCCTCAGAAGTTTCAGGAAAAGATGGAGTACAGAGGTTCCTTCTATATGGATCTTTGTTCTGACGGGAAACAGTATTATGTAGGAATCATGGAATATCAGAAAGATGGAGTTGTTTATGATTTTATCGACAATGACGAGTTCTTTTCCTGGGGCAATCCGTATACGAACCTCATAGATGATATTCCGAAGTTCTGTTATTTTGCGAAGGCATCTCTTGCCGCACTCAATTATCTGGACTGGACACCTGACATCGTACATTGTCATGACTGGCAGGCAGCTTTAGTACCGCTTTATTTAAGAACCTGTTTTCAGAATACGAATGTTGGACGGGCAAGTGCAGTACTTACGATACATAACCTGAGATTCCAGGGAATATATGACAGAAAAATGATTCAATACTGGTCGGGTCTTCCGGATTATGTATTCAATAAAGACTGCATGATTCAGAACTGGCTGGATGCCAACATGTTAAAGGGCGGTATCGCTTACTGTAATAAAATTACGACAGTTAGCAATACTTATGCGGGCGAGATTCAGACGGAAGAGTACGGTGAAGGTCTTGCGGAACATTTGAGATATCATAATAATAAAATCAGAGGCATTGTGAATGGAATTGATACAGATAACTGGAATCCTGCAACAGATAAACTGTTAACAGCTAATTATGATGCCGAGTCAGCAGTAGAAAATAAAAAGATAAACAAGAAAGCACTCCAGGAATCTTTGGGATTAGAAGTGGATGACCATAAGATGGTGATCGGACTTATTTCACGTCTTACCAACCAAAAAGGCCTTGATCTTGTAAATGCTGTAATTCCGGGGATTATGGATGGGAATACACAGGTGGTGGTTCTTGGTACCGGTGATGCCTGGTATGAAAATACATTCCGTTATTATGAATATAAATATAAAGGCAGTTTCTGCGCATACATTGATTACAATGAAAATGTCGCCCACGGTATTTATTCGGGCTGTGATGCGATCCTGGTTCCGTCAAGATTTGAACCATGCGGGCTTACACAGCTGATAGCTATGAGATATGGTGCGATTCCGATTGTCAGAGAAACAGGAGGACTTAAAGATACCGTTTCCCCTTATAATATGTACGACAATACAGGGAATGGTTTTACATTTGACCGGTATGAAAGCGGACTTCTTTACGATGCCATTAACAGGGCAAAGACGCTCTATTTTGAGAGTAGAAAGTATTGGGATGATATGGTGATCCGGGATATGAACAAAGATGTTTCCTGGGAAAAGAGTGCAAAACAATACAAAGATTTATATGTAGAGCTGACACCGAGAAACTAAAAAATATGTGCAATAAAAAGTCATTCCTGATGGACTGAGAATAGTAGGAAAGCGAACGTATAACACGAAAGGCGGGGATTATTATGAGAGCATTTTGGATCGTACTGGACAGTGCAGGAATAGGAAATGCACCGGATGCAGAAGCATTTGGTGATGAGGGAAGCAATACATGGAAGACTTGTTATGATTCCGGAAAACTGCATATTCCGAATATGGAAAAATTGGGGATTTATAACATCGACGAGATGAATTATGGGGATAAGTCTTTAAGTCCAATTGGATGTTACGGAAGACTTCATGAAAAATCTATGGGAAAAGATACGACCATCGGGCATTGGGAGATGGCAGGTATGATATCTCCGAAACCATTTCCGGTATATCCAGACGGATTCCCGAAGGATGTGCTGGATGAATTCCGAAAGCAGACAGGACGGGAAGTGCTGTGTAATAAACCATATTCCGGAACAGAAGTTATCAAGGATTATGGGCGTGAGCACATGGAAACAGGTGCGTTGATCGTATATACATCCGCTGACAGTGTGTTCCAGATTGCAGCTCATGAAGATGTTGTGCCGGTAGAAACCCTGTATGAATATTGCAAAATAGCAAGAAAAATTTTGATGGGCGCTCATGCAGTAGCAAGAGTCATTGCAAGACCATTTGTAGGACAATATCCGAACTTCGAAAGAACAGACCGTAGACATGACTTTTCACTTGTGCCGCCAAAACAGACGGTGCTGGATGATCTGAAAGATGCCGGAAAAGATGTTATCGGTGTTGGCAAGATATATGATATATTTGCCGGAAAAGGAATCACAGAGACAACTGCGAACCATGGAAATAAAAAGAACATGGAGAAAGTATTTGAGTTGCAAAAGAAAGATTTTAATGGACTGTGCTACATTAATCTGGTTGATTTTGATATGATATATGGCCATCGAAGAGATATTTTAGGATATACAACTGCATTAAATGAATTTGACAAGGATCTTGAAATATTTCTTGCTAATATGCGCGGCGATGATGTGTTATTTATCACAGCTGATCATGGCTGTGATCCGGGATATAAAGGAACTGACCATACGCGTGAGTCTGTACCGCTTCTGGGTTACAGTAAATGCTGGAAACAGGGCGTGAATATCGGAACAAGAGATACTTATGCTGATATAGCGGCCACCCTTGCACAGATATTTGAAATCGAGTATCATGGTGATGGCACAGGATTTCTTGAAATGCTAAAATAAAGACTGAAAATGAATAGTAATTAAAGTTATGAATGGGGCAGAAGCGTCTGGCGGGCGATTTTGCCCCTGTAACTGTAATAAGCGAAAATAGAAAGGATGATAGAAAACGAAATATGATAAAGCATGTATTATTTGACTTGGATGGGACATTACTCCCTATGGATCAGAATGAATTTGTAAAGTATTATATGCCACTTCTGGCAAAGCGATTTGTAAAATATGGAATGGAGCCGAAAGCGCTGATCGGGACGATCTGGAAAGGTGTGGAGGCAATGGTACTTAATGATGGAAGCATGACCAACGAGGACGCCTTCTGGAAATGTTTTGAGGAAATATCTGGGCTTTCCAGAGCGGAGGTAGAGCAGGACACGTTGGATTTTTATGCAAATGAATTTAATGAGGCAATTGCATCTACAAAACCGAATCCGCGCGCGGACCAGGTTGTTAAACTGTTGAAAGAACATGGTGTGAAAGTGTACCTTGCGACCAATCCGATCTTCCCGCGTGTGGGAACTATGAACCGTATCCGCTGGGCAGGAATCGATGCAGAAGACTTTGAAGTCATTACGACCTATGAAACATATCATTACTGCAAGCCGAATCCGAAATATTTTCAGGAAGTTATGGAGGAGTTTGGACTTGATCCAAAAGAATGCCTCATGGTAGGAAATGATGTGCAGGAAGACCTGACGATCCGCTCCCTTGGCGTAAAGACATATTTATTAACAGATACACTGGAAAATAAAAAAAACATTCCATTAGAAGAAGTTGAGACAGAGTACAAAGGGACTATGGAAGAATTATATGAATGGTTTCGGTCATATTTTGTTCACAATTAGTTTTCATTTTAAACATAGTTTCATCACACTTTGTGTCTATACTATTAATTGTTCGAAAGAACAAAACAATTTTCTTTTTCATAACTTTTTCCTCAGGGCTGCAACCTCCCAAACATGCAGTCCTATTTTATTGTTTGAAATTAATTTCATGATATAAAAGCCCAACCGGGTAGATTTCAAGATGCCCGGTTGGGCTTTTATGTACATAATAAGAAATTTTACATATTACACCATTCTATCATGCTCTGTGAAAAATTTCGTTGTAGTCGGGTAGGTATAACTCTTACCAATTTCCTTGAGCAGCACGACATTTAATTTTCCACCCAGGTTTTTCTTGTCGAGGGCAATGGCTCCGATCAGGTCGTGGAGCATAAGGTCACACTTGTGTGGAAGTCCATAGATATCCAGGACTTTGCGTATATGTTCCGCTTCGCCGGGTTTCGTCAGTCCCATTTCCTCTGCAATCTTTGTAATCTGATACATTCCGATGGCAACTGCCTCACCGTGGCTTTCACGTGTGTAGTGGTAATGCTGTTCGATTGTGTGAGCCAGAGTGTGACCAAAGTTCAGGAGCATGCGCTCGCCGGTGTCGAACTGATCGTGCTCAACAACGATTCGCTTGATATCTACACAGCGATAGATAACTTCGGTCAGATCTTTCTTCAAATCTTCAAATGAGGTGTGTGCTTCCAGATTTTTGAATAAATCAGCATCCCAAATGCAGCCGTATTTGATGACCTCGCCCATACCGTCGTTGATGTAACGCTCTGGCAGTGTATTTAATACAAGTGGGTCGATGAGCACAAGAGCCGGCTGATAAAAAGCACCGACCAGGTTCTTGCCTTCTGGCAGATCTACGGCGACTTTTCCACCGACGGAAGAATCGACCTGTGCCAGAAGTGAGGTCGGAATCTGGATAAACTTAATCCCGCGAAGGAAGCTTGCGGCTGCAAAACCGGCCAGATCTCCGATGACACCGCCTCCGAGGGCAATGATCAGATCACTTCGTGAAAAACGGGCTTCCAAAAGTGCGGAATAGATTTTCGGAAGACTTTGAAAACTCTTGGTTGGCTCACCGTGTGGGAGAATAAGAGAATGAACCTCATATTCATCTTCCAGTGTTTTTACAATAGTATCTCCGTACAGAGGAAATACGTTGTCGTCTGAGATGATCATGATTTTTTTCCCGGAGTAAACTTTTTCGATATAGCTTCCGGTATCTTTCAAAATATTATTTTCAATATAAATGGAGTAGCTGTGTGCTCCGAGGTCTACATATAATTCCATGCTGATAATCCTCTTCTTTCTTTTACACCTGTGAAAACGTCAAGACCCGCGAACGGGTCTTGAATAGTTAAAATGTTTTTCCGACTACTTTTGCGATTTCGGCAACCTGTTTCAGCAGTGCATCATATTTCGCAGGTTTCAGAGACTGGGAACCGTCGCACAGTGCCATCTCAGGATTGTTGTGAACCTCGATCATGAGACCGTTTGCTCCTGCAGCAACAGCAGCCTTAGCCATTGGTTCGACCAGCCACCATTTTCCACCGGCATGGCTTGGATCAATGATGATAGGAAGATGTGAAAGCTTCTGGATAACCGGGATACTCTGGAGATCCAGTGTATTTCTTGTATAGGATTCAAATGTACGGACACCGCGCTCACATAAAATGACATTTTCATTACCGGATGCCATAATGTATTCTGCAGACATCAGCCACTCTTCGTAGGTAGCGTTCAAACCACGTTTCAGAAGAATCGGGCGGTCTACCTGTCCTAACTGTTTCAACAAATCGAAGTTCTGCATGTTTCTTGCACCAATCTGGATCAGGTCAACTTTTTCATTGAATACATCCAGATATTCGGCAGACATCAACTCTGTAACGATTGGCAGTCCTGTTGCAGCTTTTGCTTCACAGAGGATATCCAGACCTTCAAGACCGAGTCCCTGGAATGAATATGGACTTGTACGAGGTTTGAAAGCACCGCCGCGGAGCATGTTAGCTCCGGAAGCTTTCGCAGCTTTTGCAATCTCAAGAACCTGGTCTACAGACTCTACAGAACAAGGTCCGGCGATCAGCGCCAGATTATCTCCTCCAACCTTGACTCCGGACACATCGATGATGGAGTTGTCCGGGTGGAAAGCGCGGCTTGCTAATTTGTAAGGCTCCTGCACATGCATAACCTTTGTGACAGCAGGATCAACTTCGAAGAGTTTCGGGTCGATACGTGATGTGTCACCGATACAGCCGATGATTGTCATCTCTGCTCCTTCAATTACGTGAGTGTCCAGACCTCTTGCTTTGACCATATTTTCAACACGTTCAATATCTTCCTTTGGGGAAAGTGGTTTTAATACAATAATCATAATAGTAACTCCTTCTATACCTTTATATATGTAATGTCTATAATATTCGCACTGTAAAATTTTAGTTGTTTAAAGTATGAAACTAATACATATAGTACCCCGTTAGAATAGCATTTGTCAATGGGTTTTATGAAAATATCTCTCATTATGTTCCAGTTTAATTAAGTTGACTTGATACAGGGCATTTGCTAAAATGAAAGAGGAAAAATAAGGGTTTATCTAGCAACAAAAAAGTTTACAAAGACAGAAAATTTTCAAGGGAGAGTAAGGGAAATTTAATAAGGAGGAAATGCGATGTTAGAGTTAACATTTGGGGAACAAGTCAAAATCGTTCTGAACCGTAAAGATATGACGATCAAGCAGCTTGCGGAGATGATTGAAGAACGAACAGGAAAGAAAATGTCCAGACAGAATCTGACGCAGAGACTGGCCAGAGATAATTTTCAGGAACAGGACATGCGTTTAATTGCATCTATATTAGAGTGCCCATTTCATCTGAGTATACTGGAAGAGAATGCGGATAGTGAATATACAACCCGTGAAAATATCAAAATCGATAAGCGAGCTGAAAATAATATTATCATAGATGAAGAACCACAACAGCTGACACTGAATCTGGAGTATGATGAACCAGAGCAGGTACAGGAAGAACAGCCGGTAAAAGCAAGGGAATTTGGCATATCTGGAGCAGAACGTGATATTACAATTGGAGAACTGGTAGATATCCATAAAGATTTAGATCAGATGGAAGAAACATCAGAATATGCAGACCAGACAGAATATGAAGAACCGGCAGAATATGAGGAGCCGGCAGAATATGAAGAACCGGCAGAATATGAAGAAGAGCCGCAGTCTTCGGAAAATGTTGAGTATGACAAGCAGGAGGATGTGAAGGATATTCTGGAAGAAATGGCTGCGATAGAGGCTGAAGAGAAGAAGGCAAGAGAAGACAGAGAAGAAAGAGAAAGAGAGCGAGAAAAGGAACAGGAAAAAGAGCAGGAGAAGCCACGTGGCTGGAGGGCTTATTTCCCGCGCCGTAAGAAAAAGCAAGCAGAGGCGATTTATGAGGACAAGCAGGAAGCTGCCACAGAACAGTTGGAGGCAGAATCTGCGATGAATCAGGCGCAGCCGGAAGACAAGACAGAAGAGGCTGTATCAGAAGAACCGTATCAGGAGTCAGAAGAATATCAGGAGCCGAAAGAATATCAAGAAGCTGAAGAGCATCAGGAGCCGGAAGAATATCAGGAAGCTGAAGAGTATCAGGAGTCAGAACCGTATCAGGAAGAGGAGCAGGCATACGAAGAATATGTTGAAGAAAATCAACAGGATATGGAAGAAGAGTTTGCTGATACCGCACAGGATTGGGAAGCTCCGGAAGAAGAAAATGTGGGTGATATCAACCCATATACGGGCATGGAATATGAATCCAACAGTGTGAGAATGCATCCAAAGAGAATCGGTTATGTCCAGGTCTATGACAGAAGTGATCATCAGTGGACCGACATGACAGAGTGGGCATTCCTTGGATATCAGGAGCGCAAGAAAGCGCTTCTCGGCAAGGATTACGAGCCTCCGATTTATCTGGATTAAGTAATAGTAGATCATTTGTGAGGAGAAATAAGAAGATGAGATGGGAAGAACTTCTGTCGGCAAAGAGATGTCGGGGCGGACAGACGAGAGGGAGAAATGTTAAAAGTTCAGATTTGCGGAGTGAATTTGAAAAAGATTACCATCGAATTATTGGCAGTGCTTCATTTCGAAGACTTCAAGATAAGACACAGGTATTTCCACTGGATAAAAGTGATTTTATCCGGACAAGACTAACTCATTCTCTGGAGGTTTCTTCTTTTGCAAAATCTCTTGGACAGAACATCGGAGAAAACATTTTAGTTTACAAAAAAGATTCTGAGTTTACACCACAGATGAAAGAAGATATATGTAATATTTTGCAATGTGCAGGGCTGATTCACGATATCGGGAATCCGCCCTTTGGGCATTTTGGAGAAGATGTGATCCGGGAGTGGTTCGAACGGAAGCTGCCACTTATGACATATCATGGAAAGCTGATGGAACAAGTGATGAGTCGGCAGATGGTAGAGGATCTGTATCATTTTGAAGGAAATGCACAGGCGTTCCGGCTTGTGACGAAACTGCATTTTCTGGTGGATGAGCGAGGTATGAACCTGACGTATGCGCTTCTGAGCACCATTGTAAAATATCCGGTGCCGTCCACAGGAATCGATTTGGATTCCGGGGATATTAAGACGCGCAAGATGGGATATTATCTGGCAGATGAGAAAATGTTCCGTGAGATCGAGAGGGAGACTGGAACGAATGGCTGTCGGCATCCGCTGACGTTTATATTAGAGGCGGCAGATGACATTGCATATAAGACTGCGGATATCGAGGATGCATTTGTAAAAGGGTACTTAAGTTATCATACATTGCTGGAGGAACTTAAGGAACTGCAAATGATGTATCATCAGGAAACGAATACATTTCGCCCAGCGGATAAGCTGGAAGAGTTATATTTTCGTGGGAAAGAGATGCATGTGGCAAATCCAGAGGAGTATGCAGTAAAGAACTGGATCATCCGTGTGCAGGGATTTGTGATCAACTGCGCAACTTATGGGTTTACATCGAATTATGATGCAATTATGAAGGGTGAATATAAGTATGATCTGTTTCACGGTACTTACTGTGAGCGGCTGATGCAGCTTCTTGGTGACCTGGCATACAGAGAAGTCTTTACATCGGAACCTATTTATCGAATGGAAGTGACAGAATCTGTCATGTTGAGTGATCTTTTGGATAAGTTTATGACAGCAATCATCAAATATGATGACCCGTTGCAGAAATTAAATTCCATGGATCTTAGGATTGTATCATTTATTTCTGATAACTATAAGCGGGCATATCATTGTCAGGCAGAGGGCAAGACGGAGGCGGAAAAACTGTATTTGAGGATTCTGCTTGTGACAGATTATATATGTGGAATGACGGACAGCTATGCAATGCGTCTTTATCAGGAAATGCGAGGAATGTTTTTGAGTGGAACAGAATAGACTGTGGTAAATGATACAAGTCAGGACGGATAGGATTGAAGAGGTTTATTCGATATCTGTATGAATATGAAGGGAATCAGAAAAAAAGAAATGTCGGGTTTGTAAAAGTCGAACAAGATGGGAAAGAAACAACGATTTCTGTACATGGGAAAGGGCTGTGTGGGAAAAGCAATGAAAACATTTCCTGTTATCTTATAAAATTGGATTCTGAGACGGGAAATATACTTTTCGTTCCGGCAGGAGAGATACAGATTGGAATGATTTCCTGCGGGGGATGTTTTTGCTATACAGAAGAACTGATAAGAGCTGGCTATGGAAAGACAGAGCAGAGTGTCGGTCAGACGTGTGAGAAAAAAGACGACATTTGTGGGCTTGGTCTTGGTGATCCCAAGGAAGCATTTTATGTAGCGCTTTGGAATGAGGAAATGTATGGAGACCTTGATATTGCGAGGGCGAAGGTCTTTCAAGAATTCGATAGTGATAAAACCGCCGGGGAATCTAAGAGTATTAAGAGTATAGACGAAAAAGAGGCAGAGGTAGAAACGCAGTTCGGGGACGATGAAGAGACAGAAAATCTGGAAGAAGAACAGCCAGAGAAAAAAGAACAGGAAACAGTAGAAGAATCCTCGGAGAAAAAGGAACAGGAAACAGTAGAAGAGCTCCCGGAGAAAAAAGAACAGGAAATAGTAGAAAAATCCTCGGAGAAAAAAGATCTGAAAAAAGACGATAGAGACATAGATTTGCAAAATTTCCGGCGGCAGATTATGAAAATCCAGCGTGGAGAAATCAGTATCCTGCCACGATGCGAGTGGAAACTTGCCAATAATAATTTTCTGCTTCATGGATATTATAATTACCGGCATCTTGTTCTGATCGACGAAGGTAATCAATTAAAGCTGGGAGTTCCTGGCATTTATCATGAACGGGAAGCAAGAGCGGCGGCAACATTTGGATTTCCGGAATTTATTGCAGAAGCAGATGTGAATGTGACGCTTGAACCACAGGAAAGAAATGAAAATCAGCAATTCGGCTACTGGTGCCGGCAGGTGCGAAGACCGCCGAGATAGTAAGGAGTAAAAATGACTGCAGATGAAAAATATATGCGGGAGGCAATCAAACAGGCGAAAAAGGCATATGCTATCGGAGAAGTTCCGATTGGCTGTGTAATCGTGTATCAGGACAAAATTATTGCTCGCGGATATAATCGAAGAACAATCGATAAAAATACATTGGCTCATGCGGAGCTCCAGGCAATCCGTAAAGCAAGTAAGAAAATGGAAGACTGGCGGCTGGAAGAATGTACGATGTATGTGACTCTGGAGCCGTGCCAGATGTGCTCCGGCGCAATCGTTCAATCTCGAATGACAAGAGTTGTAGTTGGCTGCATGAACCCAAAGGCAGGATGCGCAGGATCTATATTAAATCTATTGCAGATGCCGCAGTTCAATCATCAGGTAGAGCTTACAACAGGGATTCTGGAAGAAGAATGCAGTCAGATGATGAAAACATTTTTTAAAGAATTGAGGGAAAAACGTAAAAAAATAAGCAATAATCCGTAACTTTGGATTATTGCTTTTATTTGTGCACGAATAATATTTTTTTCGTGCGTTGTGCGTCGAACACGATCCAACGAACGTTACCCTGGCAGTAAACTCAACCCAGGCACCCTTACGGCACCCGAAAGATTCCACTTAGTGCTGCTTCGTTCCCGACCTGACACGGTTCATGGATTTTCGTCGCGTAAGACCCAGATATCAACGCCACATACCAGGGGCGGCTTCACCAGACCAATGCCCTCGGCACAACATCACCCCTGCTATAGCGGATTGCAGGTTCAAGGTACCGCTACCACCCCGGCTGCACAAGTCCATATTATAACGGAAGATGGTGGAAAAGTCAATTGGGGACGGGGTTTTTTCAGTTTTACCCCGGTTCTTTTTCAAAAAAACCCCGTCCCCAATTGAACTTTAACCTGTCCCTTTTTGATTTCAGGTGGTATAATCGTTCGAAAAGGAGCATATATTTATGAAGATTTTACTTGTCGCGATCAATGCGAAATATATACATTCGAACCTTGCTGTGTATTGTCTGAAGGCATATGCCGAAAAGAATATGCCACAGGATGTGAATGTTCAGATAGAATTGGCGGAATATACGATCAATCAGAACAGAGATGAGATTTTAAAAGATATTTATAGGAGACAGGCAGAGATGATCTGTTTTTCATGCTATATCTGGAACCTGGATTATGTGGAGTCGATGATTCGGGATGTGAAAAAAGTTATGAAAGATGTAATCATCTGGGCAGGGGGGCCGGAGGTGTCCTATGACTCCCGGGAGACTTTGGGGAGGCTGCCGGAACTGACTGGTGTGATGAAAGGGGAAGGCGAGAAGACATTTGCAAAATTATGTAAAGTGTATGGGAAGCGTTCCGAAACATCAGAATTATCGCTGGAGCAGATAGACGGGATTACATTCCGATGTCCGGATGGGACAATCTGTGAGCGGCCGTGGCGTGTGCCAATGGATCTGAGTGAGGTCCCATTTGTCTATCACGATATGAAAAAGTTCGAGAACAAGATCATTTATTATGAGACGAGCCGGGGGTGTCCATTTTCATGCAGCTATTGTCTGTCTTCGATTGATAAGCGGCTTCGATTCCGGAGCCTGGATCTGGTGTTTAATGAACTGCAGTTTTTCCTGGATCATAAGGTTCCGCAGGTGAAGTTCGTGGATCGTACATTTAACTGTAAACATGACCATGCTATGGCAATCTGGAAATATATTCAGGAGCATGACAATGGAATCACGAATTTTCACTTTGAAGTTGCGGCGGATCTGCTGAATGATGAGGAAATCAGACTGATCCGGCAGATGCGTCCGGGACTGATCCAGCTGGAAATCGGGGTGCAGTCTACGAATACGGATACGATTCGGGAGATTCGAAGAACAATGAGGCTTGAGGAAGTCCGTGAGCATGTGGCAAGAATAAAAGAAAAGGGAAATATCCATCAACATCTGGATCTGATCGCAGGACTTCCGTATGAAGACATAAAAAGCTTTCGAAAGTCATTTGATGATGTCTACAGCATGCGCCCGGACCAGTTACAGCTTGGTTTTCTGAAAGTGTTAAAAGGTTCGTATATGCAGGAGATGCAGCAGGAATATGAGCTGCGATATAAAGATGAGCCGCCGTATGAAGTACTTTCTACAAAATGGCTTCCATATTCAGATGTAATTGAGCTGAAAGGGATTGAAGAAATGGTGGAAATCTACTATAATAGTGGACAATTCACCCATGTAGTGGAAGCGTTGGTGGAAAACTATGCATCTGCATATCAGATGTACCAAGATTTGTGGCAGTATTATGAAGAGCATGATTACATGGGGATTCAGCACCGAAGAAGCGCCCGGTATGAGATTGTGCTGGATTTTGTGAAAGAAAAATATCCAGAGCAGGCAGACGTAATGCGGGAACTTCTGACTTATGATTATTATCTCAGGGAAAATGCGAAGAGCCGTCCGGAATTTGCAGGCGAAGATGCAACAGACAAGCGGTTTGTCAGAGCATTTTATGAAGAAGAGGAAAAAGAACGAAAGCATTTGCCGGGATATGAACAGTTTGATAGAAATCAGATGCGCAAGATGACGCACCTGGAATATTTCCCGCATATGGGGAAAATGTTACTTTTTGATTACAAGTTTCGAAATCCATTGAATCAGGAAGCGAGAACGTGTATGATAAAGAAAGATTCGTTGGAAAGAAGAGGATAGAGAATGAATTTCAATGATAAAAAGACAAGGAGAATCATTTCAATCGTAGTACTTGTTGTGATTGTCGCGATGGTGGCAACGATGATTATCCCTTATATGATGGCCTAGAATAAACCGGAAAGGATGCAGAAAATAAGATGGCGCGAAGAAGACGCAGGAGAATGACCAGGAAACAGGCGAGAATGAGAAGACGTAGAATCAGGATTGCAGGATTTTGTCTTGCAGGCTGTATTCTGATACTTGGAATTGTCTGTGGCGCGTTTCATCACTATGTATCACAGTTTCCGGAGGATAAGATTGCAGAGAATATCTATGTCGGAACCGTAGATCTGTCCGGGCTTTCAAAAAAAGAGGCACTAGAGAAACTGGCCGGTCAGAAGAAAGCAGATCAGAAGCAGACGGTATCGTTGACTGTGGAAGGTCAGAAGGCAGAAGCGACACTTGAGGAATGTGGATTTGATTACGCAGACGTGAAGGCGAATGTGAAGGCTGCCATGGACTATGGAAAAAGCGGCGGACTTTTTGGAAGATATAAGAGGCTTCGTAAACTATCTAAAGAAAAAGTTGTCCTGAGCCCGGAATATACATTGGATCAGAAAGCGACGGAGAATATTTTGGAAGAACGGGCAGTTCCATTTGCAAAGCACGCACAGAATGCGACCATTACGAAAAGTGGAAGCGGACTTCAGATTAACAAAGAGGAAATTGGAGAGACCGTAGATAAGAGTGGAACTATAAAAGCAATTAAGAAACATTTAAATGACTCCTGGGATCATGGATCATTCGCCATGGAGGCAAAGGTAAAAGAAGAACAGCCAAGTGTGACAGAGGCGGATCTGTCCACGATACAGGATGAACTTGGCTCATTTTCTACAGATGCCGGAGGCGGAGAACGCTGGAAGAATCTGAAAAATGGTGTGGAGAAATTGAATGGTACAGTTGTGATGCCGGGAGAACAGATTTCGGTTCACGATGTAACAGCACCATATGATGAAGAACATGGATATGTGCAGGCAGGTTCTTATGAGAATGGTCAGGTCGTAGATACATATGGCGGTGGCATCTGTCAGGTTTCCACGACACTCTACAATGCAGTGCTATTCTCTGAATTGAAAGTCGTAAAACGGTATCCACACTCGATGCTGGTGTCCTATGTACCGCCGTCAAGAGATGCGGCAATTGCCGGTGACACGAAAGATTTTGTGTTTGAAAATAACTATGATACTCCGATTTACATTTTTGGAGAGATTGATGACGATAATCAGCTTTGTTTTGCAATTTACGGAAAAGAGACAAGAGATAAGACAAGAAAGATTGAATTTGAGTCGGAAGAGGTATCGACAGAAGAGCCGGGAGTCAAGTATAAAGCAGATGCTGAACTGGCGTTTGGAGAGATGGAAGTGACCGGAAGTGCACATACGGGGAAAGAAGTAAAACTTTGGAAGATTGTCTATGAGAATGGTAAGCAGGTGAGCAAAGATGTCATTAACGAAAGTACTTACAGCAAAGCGGACAAAACCATTTCTGTAGGAATCAAGACAAAGAACAGCAGTGCGGCAGCGGTTGTGAAAGAAGCAGTCTCAACACAGGATAAAGCAAAGATACAGGCGGCGATTAGCGAGGCGAGTTCCATGGAATCTTCGCCTGAACAGTAAGAATGCCGGGAGGAATTTTCTGCCGGGTAAAAAGGACAGATTTGTTTTTTTGAAAATTAGGAAATCAATGAGAAAATAAATGAAATAAAAGACAGGAGGTGAACAGACAAGATATGAAGTTTGAGACAGAACATGGCTGTGTGGTCAGTGAGATGGCAACAGCTTACGGAAATTCAAAACAGATAGGAAGATATGCAATTGCGGCGGCAATGAATGAAGTGCTGACGCGGGCGGAACGGGTGGATCAGATGGAAATCAGAGTCTGTGCACCGCTGGAAGAAAAGAAAACGCATCTTTATGATGTGAAAGCTGAAGCCGCGCGCTGTGCAAGAGAACATGGTCAGACGTTTTGGGAGCCGGAGATTATCCGCGCAGCCTGGGCAGCAGGTACATTTGTACAGGTGAACGCTTTGGCGGCTGATGTAAAGCAGCAGGCGTGGAACAAGGAGACGATGCGAGCCGGTCAGGACATTGTCCTTACAAAATGGATTGGTCTGGAGGGAACTCTACGTATTCTGGATGAAAAAAGAAGAGAACTTGGAAAGCGTTTTTCCGGAACTTTTTTGCATCAGGTAGAGGAATTCCGAGAGACCATCTTCGCAGAACGTGAAATCAGGGTTGCAAAAGCCGGAGGCGTATCTGTCATGCGCCAGGTTGGAGAAGGCGGTATCTTTGCTGCACTTTACAGACTGGCTAAGGAAGCTGATACCGGACTTGTAGTGGATCTCAAGGCAATGCCTGTGAGACAGGAAACAATCGAGATTTGTGAATATTACAAGCTCAATCCATATCAGCTTGCTTCCACGGGAAACATATTAATGATATGTGATGACGGGGAAGCACTGGCAGATGCGCTTCGAAAAGAGGAGACAGAGGCGGCTGTGATCGGACGCCTTATGGATAATAATGACAAAATAATACAGAATGGGGAGGACATCCGCTATATCGACCGTCCTGCTCCGGACGAATTGATGAAGATATAGCAGAATCCTCCAAAGTGGAGGTTTAAGATGAACGAAATTCGTAGTGAGATATTAAAACATCTGGAAAAGAACAGCAAAGCTGATCTTGGGGAACTTGCAATTTTACTTGGGACAGACGAAATTTCTGTTGCAAATGAAATCGCAGACATGGAGAAAGAAGGGATTATCTGTGGTTACCATACACTGATTGACTGGGACAAAGCCGGAAGAGGTTTTGTGAATGCATTGATCGAAGTTCGCGTGACCCCGCAGAGAGAGCGTGGATTTGACCATATGGCTGACCGTATTGTGAACTATCCGGAAGTAACTGCAGTTTACCTGATTTCCGGATCTTATGATTACCTTGTCAGCATTGACGGAAAGACACTGATGGAAGTATCAAGATTCGTATCAGAGAAGTTATCGACTCTGGAAGGTGTAGTAGGAACAACGACGCATTTCATCTTAAAGAAATATAAGGATCATGGAACGATCCTGAAACATGAGAAAAAAGAAGAAAGGATACCGGTGATGCCATAATGAGAGATCCATTATCTAAGAAAATAACCGGCATTGCACCGTCAGGTATCCGTAAATTTTTTGATATTGTAAGCGAGATGCCAGATGCAATTTCCCTTGGAGTGGGGGAGCCGGATTTTGACACTCCTTGGAGAGTACGGGAGGAAGGAATCTATACTCTGGAAAAAGGACGTACATTTTATACGTCAAATGCAGGACTTAAGGAACTGCGTCAGGAAATCAGCAACTACCTGGACAGAAAGATCCATGTGCGTTATGACTATGTGCATGAGGTTATGGTAACGGTTGGCGGAAGTGAGGGAATTGACCTTACCATGCGTGCTATGCTAAATCCGGGAGATGAAGTGCTTGTGCCTGAGCCGTCTTATGTATCCTACGCACCGTGTGTCACACTGGCAGATGGTGTGCCGGTGCCGATTCCGATGAAAGAGGAGAATGAATTCAAACTAACGGCAGAAGAACTGGAAGATGCAATCACACCGAAGACAAAAATTCTGGTGCTTCCGTTCCCGAATAACCCGACTGGTGCGATCATGACAAAAGAAGACCTGGAACCGATTGCCAAACTTGTAGAGAAATATGATCTCTATGTATTGTCTGATGAGATTTATTCAGAACTGACTTATAAGACAGAACATGTTTCCATTGCATCCCTTCCTGGTATGCGGGAGAGGACGCTGGTCGTAAATGGATTCTCAAAAGGTCTTGCCATGACGGGATGGAGACTGGGGTACATATGCGGACCGCAGATCATCATGGAGCAGATGGTGAAGATCCATCAGTACGCAATCCTGTGTGCACCGACAAACAGTCAGTATGCAGCAATCGAGGGATTGAAGAACTGTGATGATGAGATCCAGAAGATGCGCACAGCATATAATGAGAGAAGACGTTATCTTATGCATACGTTTAAAGAAATGGGGCTTCGTTGCTTTGAGCCATTTGGAGCATTTTATGTGTTCCCGAACATTCAGGAGTTTGGGATGACGTCTGAAGAATTTGCGACGGAACTGCTTCGAGAGGAGAAGGTCGCAGTTGTTCCGGGAAGTGCATTTGGTGCAAGTGGAGAAGGATATATCCGAATTTCCTACGCATATTCATTGGACGATTTGAAAGAAGCGCTCGGACGGGTAAATCATTTTATCGAAAAACTGAGAAAAAAATAGAGGCTTTGATATTGTTAAAAAAATGCTAATAAAGCCTGAAAATAAAGAAAAAATGAAAGGGAAGAGACATATCTGCAAGCATACAGGTATGTCTCTTTCTGCAAGTAATTTGTTCATAATATGCAAAAAATATCAATTAGGATAGAAAGAAAAACACATTTTTACTAGAAAAACCATTGACTTATTGTATAAAATTAAGTACAATTTTGTACAAATAGTTTTTTTGAATAAATGCAGAAAGGTGATAGATAAATGCTAAATATCGTACTGCACGAACCGGAGATACCAGCGAATACTGGGAATATCGGACGCACATGTGTGGCAACTAATACCAGATTACATCTGATCGAACCATTAGGATTTCGTCTGGATGAGAAAAACCTGAAACGGGCCGGTATGGATTACTGGGGAAGTCTGGATGTGACTACATACATTGATTATGCGGATTTTCTGGAACGCAATCCAGGAGCAAAGATCTACATGGCGACGACCAAGGCACCGAAGGTGTACACGGAAGTGAGTTATGAACCGGATTGCTATATTATGTTCGGAAAAGAGAGTGCGGGGATACCGGAGGAGATTTTGGTACAACATCAGGAAGACTGTGTAAGAATTCCGATGGTGGGTGATATCAGATCTTTAAACTTAAGCAATTCCGTGTCGATTGTTCTTTATGAAGCTCTGCGGCAAAATGGCTTTGCAGGGATGAATCTGGAAGGACATCTGCACAGATTACACTGGGGAGACTCAGGGAAACTATTATAATAGCCTTCATGAAAATATAAAAACACTCTGTAAATATATGAAAAAATGATAAATTTATAGATTTTCCAGGTTTGGTATATTATAATTTCAATTAGAAGGTTTATTCTATCTAAAGGGAGAGGTGGTGAGCAAACGGCAGAAGCAGCCATTGAGAAGAAGGGGGAACGGAAAACCTCTGGAGTTCTTAATGTGAAGCTTGGGGAAGCTTTGTACTGCTGAGTCCCAGACACGGACAATGGGATGAAAGCCTGAAAGAAGAATTAAAAGTCCGAAAAATGCCATAACAGCAGATGCTGTGGCATAACAGAACCAAGAAAATAAAGAAAAGGAAGTGAACTTATGGAATTACAGATTCAAGACTTAGTTTCGTCAATCCGCAAAGACGGAATTGAGGCGGCTAATGCAGAAGCAGAAGCAATTATTTCAGAAGCTAAGAAAAAAGCAGAAACAATTGTAGCAGATGCGAAGGCTGAGGCTAAGAGTGTTCAGGAAGCTTCAGAAAAAGAGATCGGTATTCTTAAAGAAAGCGCTGCAATCAGTGCAGAGCAGGCAAAAAGAGATGCTATGCTTGCATTCAAAACTGAGGTACAGGCTGAATTTGAAAAGATTCTTTCAGCAAAGATTGAGAACAATCTCTCAGACGCAGCTCTTGGAAAACTGATCCACGCTGTAGTATCAGATGAAGATGTGAAGAATTATGCAGTTGAAGTTTCAGAAGTGAACGATTCACTCAAAGCAGAACTTGCAGAAGAGATCAAGAATGGACTTGAGATCAGACCTACAAAGGGTGTTCGAGCAGGATTCCGTTTGGCTGCAAAAGACGGTTCAGGTTATTTCGACTGTTCTGATGATGAGATCATGCAGATGCTGATGCCATACTTCAGAGATCTCGATTTCTAACAGGAGGTGCCTATGGCTTCATATTATTACTTGATATCAAGCCTGCCGGACCTGAGAACAGACGGGGAGATGCCATTTTCCTATGAGGAATTTCTTGGCATGTGCCAGTCAAATGTAAGTGAATCAAAGTATGAGTGCTTAAAGAACCTGACACTTTCGTCAGAAGAGGGACCAATCATGAAAGAGTGGGCTGCCTCTTATAAGAATCTTATGAGCGAACTCAACTATCAGAGAAGTGTAAATCTGGGAAGACCATATCTGGCATCCTATGATAAGGATTCTGTGACTGCACAGGTAGCAGGAGCAGCGCTAGCTGCAAAGAATCCGCTGGAAGCAGAGAAGATCTTGTTGGATTATGAATTTGATAATCTTGATTCATTGGTAGGCTTGCATACTTTCGATGATGTATATTTATTCGGGTATGCGATTAAATTAAAATTGCTTGAACGCCAGAGCTGTTTTGTTCAGTCAAAAGGACAGAAGGAATTCAAACGTCTTTTTGATCAGGTGCAGCAACGCGTATATAGCTTATAACAGGAGAGAATTGATGGAAACAGTAACAGGATATGTAACTGGTATTAACGGAAACCTGGCAAACGTCAGCTTTGATGGTGCAGTTCATAAGAACGAAGTTGCTTATATTCTTGTTGATGGAAAACGTCTTAAAGGAGAGGTTATCCGAATCAACAATGGTGTTGCCAGCATGCAGATCTACGAGATGTCAAATGGTATCAAAGTCGGAGATCAGGTAGAGTTTACTGGTGAGCTGATGAGCGTAGAACTTGGACCAGGTCTGTTAACCCAGGTATTTGATGGACTTCAGAACCCGTTGCCGGATCTTGCAGAGCAGTGTGGATTCTTCCTTGAGAGAGGTGTGTATCTTGATCCTATTCCAGATAGAGATTGGGAGTTCACACCATCTGTAGCAGTTGGAGATTCCGTAGAAGCAGGAGATTCAATCGGTAGTGTTCCTGAAGGATTATTTAAACATGAAATTATGGTTCCGTTCACACTGAAAGGTAGTGACTGGACAGTTAAATCTATTAAAGAAAAAGGCTCTTATAATGTAAGAGCAACAATTTGCGTGATCGCAAACAGCAAAGGTGAGGAGAAAGAACTCAGCATGGTAATCTCACAGCCGATCAAACAGGCTGTAAAATGCTATGATGAGAGACTTCGTCCGGACGAGCCGCTGGTAACACAGCTTCGTTGTGTAGACGCATTCCTCCCGGTAGCAAAAGGTGGAACATTCTGCGTTCCTGGACCTTTCGGAGCTGGTAAGACAGTTCTTCAGCATATGGAAGCAAAGAATGGTGAGGCAGATATCGTTATCGTGGCAGCTTGTGGAGAGCGTGCCGGTGAGGTTGTAGAGATTCTGAAAGAGTTCCCTGAACTGGAAGATCCTAAGACAGGAAGATCTCTTATGGAAAGAACAATCATCATCTGTAATACATCTTCCATGCCGGTAGCGGCCAGAGAGGCTTCCTGCTACACAGCCGTAACACTTGCAGAGTACTACAGACAGATGGGACTTGACGTTCTTCTTCTTGCAGATTCTACAAGCCGTTGGGCACAGGCGATGCGTGAGATGTCAGGACGTCTGGAAGAGATTCCAGGTGAAGAGGCATTCCCGGCTTACCTTGAGTCTACAATCGCTTCTTTCTATGAGAGAGCTGGTAAAGTAAGACTTAAGAATGGTAAAGTCGGATCTGTTACAATCGGTGGTACAGTATCACCAGCCGGTGGTAACTTTGAGGAACCTGTAACACAGGCAACACTGAAGGTAGTTGGAGCATTCCACGGACTTTCAAGAGAGCGTTCAGATGCTCGTAAATACCCTGCAATCCATCCGATGGATTCATGGTCTAAATATACCGGTGTTGTAGATATGGGACGTATCGAAGAGGCTCGTGCAATCCTTACAAGAGGAAACGAGATCAATCAGATGATGAAGGTAGTTGGTGAGGAAGGAACATCCGCAGAAGACTACATCATTTATCAGAAAGGCGAACTTCTTGATGCTGTATATCTTCAGCAGAACTCATTCGATCCGATTGACGCAGCATGCCCACCGGAGAGACAGAGACAGGAATTCGATAAACTTTATGAAGCATTAATGGCGTCCTATGATTTGGAAGACAAGAATGAAATTCGAAGCTTCTTCAACCAGTTGAGACAGGAATTCCTTGACTGGCATGGTACTGTCTTTGAGACACCAGAATACCATGAGCAGGCGAAGAAGATTGAGGAATTCTACAAGTCAAAAGCAGTTGAGTAGGAGGTTCTAAAGTGCAGAAAGTATATACAAAAATTGAATCAATCGTCGGTAACGTTGTTACTGTTAAAGCAGAAGGTGTTCGTCTTGGCGACCTTGCTTTAGTAGGTGACAGTTACGCGACAGTTATTAAACTTGACAGAGACATTGTATCTCTTCAGGTATTTGCAGGTGCACAGGGTGTTGGAACCAGCGATGCTGTTCGTTTCCTTGACAGACCTATGATGGTTTCCTTCTCAGAGCATCTGCTCGGACGTGTATTTGACGGAGCAGGAGTTCCAAGAGATCACGGTCCGGCACTTACAGAGAACATGATTCCGATCGGTGGACCTTCATTTAACCCTGCAAAACGTATTCTTCCTAAGAATATGATCCGTACAGGTATTCCGATGATCGACGTGTTCAATACACTGGTAGAGAGCCAGAAACTCCCGATTTTCTCTATTTCAGGTGAGCCTTACAATGCGTTACTTTCACGTATCGCTCTTCAGGCAGAAGTAGATGTTATCGTACTTGGAGGTATGGGTCTGAAATATGACGATTACCTTACATTCCGCGATACACTTGAAAAAGGTGGAGCAATGAGCCACACAGTTATGTTTATTCATACAGCAGCTGACCCGATCGTTGAGTGTACACTGGTTCCAGATATGTCTCTTGCTGTTGCAGAGCAGTTCGCTCTTGCCGGAAAGAAAGTACTTGTACTTCTTACTGACATGACAAACTACGCAGATGCACAGAAAGAGATGGCTATCACGATGGAGCAGGTACCATCAAACCGTGGTTATCCGGGAGACCTTTACAGTTGCCTTGCATCTCGTTATGAGAAGGCAGTTGATATCGAGGGTGCAGGTTCTATCACAATCCTTGGTGTTACAACAATGCCAGGTGATGATGTAACTCATCCGGTACCTGATAATACAGGTTATATCACTGAAGGTCAGTATTATTTGAAAAATGGACATATCGAGCCATTCGGTTCTCTTTCACGTCTGAAACAGAACGTAAATGGTAAGACAAGAGATGACCACCGTGCATTGATGGATGGTATGATTCGTCTGTACTCACAGTACAAGGAAGCTCTCGAGAAGAAATCCATGGGATTCCTTATGAGTGAATGGGACGAGAAACTCCTGAAATACGGTGAATTGTTCGAAACAAAATTAATGGACCTTAGTGTTAATATCCCACTTGAAAATGCACTTGATCTTGGTTGGGAAATTCTTGCAGAGTGCTTCGAGCCAAATGAGACTGGTTTGAAGACAAGTCTTCTGAAAGAAAGATGGCCAAAGAAAGAGGCATTAAACTAAAAGGAGTAGTTGATGGCTATCAAACTTACAAAAAATGAGCAGAAGGTGCAGAAAGACCACCTGAAACAGTATCAGCGCTATCTTCCTACTCTGCAGCTTAAAAAACAGCAGTTGCAATCGGTAATTATGAAGACGAAAGCTGAACTGGAGCAGAAGGAAGTCGAACGTGCTCAGATGATTGGAGACTTGGATGACTGGGTTGCAGTTTTCGCGGAGAATGAAATCTTCGATGAAGAGAAAAAACTCGATCACCTGGTACAGCCAGAGACAGTTATCTGTAAGAATGAGAACATCGCAGGTGTAACGGTTCCAACATTTCAGGAGCTGACATTTAAAGACATTGTTTACGATGTTGACGACTATCCTTTGTGGGTTGATACTGCAATTGTAAAACTTCGTGAGATTGCTCGTCTGGATGCATTGGTATCTACACTTCGAAAACAGGAAACACTTCTTGAGAATGAGCTTCGTGCTACATCTCAGAGAGTAAATCTGTTCGAGAAAGTTAAGATTCCGGAGGCAAAGGAGAATATCCGTGTGATCGGTGTATTCCTTGGAGATCAGCAGACAGCGGCAGTTGTTCGCGGAAAGATTTCAAAGAAAAAACTTGTGGAGGCGGCAAAATGATTGAAAAGATGAAAATGGTCTATGTCGTGTCATCCGTCTCCAAGAAAGATGAGATGCTCGATGGACTTCGGGATCTCGGACTTCTGCATCTGGCAGAGAAGAAAAGCCCGGCACGCGCAGCGTCAGAAAGATTTACAACACTTTCTAAGACTGCCGGAGTATTATTAGACTATGCGCCGGATAAAAAATCCAAGGGGAAAGAAGAAGCTCCGATCCTTTCAGACGAACAGTTTGAAGAGATGTATCAGGGCGTGCTTGCAGCACTAGACAAAAAGTCAGCGCTGTCCCAGGAAATGAGTGCAGCAGGTGCAGAGATAGAACGAGTAAAAGCATGGGGCGATTTCGCACCGGCTGAATTAAAAGAATTAAAAGAAGCAGGGTATGATCTTCATTTTTACCGTCTGGCAAAAAATGAATTTGAGATGGCTGAGCAGGATCCGGAAGTTAAGATGATCCGTCTTGCTACTATTGATAAGATGGATACCGTTGCTGTAATCGGAGCTTTACCGGCAACAATTCCGGCAGCAGAGTTCGCAATTCCGGAAAAAGGAATCAGTGAACTTACAAAAGAGATTGAGGAGTGCCAGCGTCAGAACGCAGAGTGCGACGAGATCCTTAAAAAAGCTGCTGTATATGATGCCAGTTTTCAGGCTCAGATGCTCAAAGCTCAGAACGAGGAGAATTATTCTTCCGCAAGTGAGACCGCAGAAAGTGATGAGGATTTCGTATGGATCTCAGGATATCTTCCAGAGGAAGACTTTTCAAAATTCAAAGAAGCGGCTTCAGTAAATAAATGGGCTTGGGCGCAGGAAGATGTAGCAGAGGACGATGACCAGGTACCTACGAAAGTTAAATACGGAAAAGTCTCCGGACTGATCCAGCCGGTATTTGACATCTTAGGAATCCTTCCGGGATACAGAGAGTCTGATATCTCACTTTGGTTCTTCCTGTTCTTCACACTGTTCTTTGCAATGATCATCGGTGATGCCGGATATGGTATGCTGATTCTGATCGGAACAATAGTATTTGCAGTGAAGACAAAAGGCGAAAAGAAATATAGCAACATAGTTTACTTATTATTTGTACTTTCAATTGCAACCGTTATATGGGGAGCGATTACCGGTACCTGGTTCGGAATGGAGTCAGCAATGAATGTTCCGTTCCTGAAAGCACTGGTAATTCCAAGCTTTGCAAACTATCCGGATTATTTCGGAGTTACAGCTCTTGCACAGCAGAACATGATCATGAAGTTCTCATTCTCTGTAGGAGCAATTCAGATGGCACTTGGTAGTCTGATTTCTATTAAGAAAAAGATTGCTGAGAAGAACCTGAGCTGGGTTGCAGACCTTGGCTGGCTCGTAGCAATTGTAGCAATGTATTTATTATCGCTTTATCTGGTAATCGGAGAGAGCATTAACATCACACCGGTATTTGCAATGATTGGTGTAGCATTTTTACTCGTTGTTCTCTTCGGTGCAATGTCACCGGATCGTACATTTGCACAGGGACTGAAAGCTGGTCTTGCAGATGCGTTTACCGTATTCCTGAATACGATCAGCTGCTTTGGTAACGTAATGAGTTATATCCGTCTGTTCGCAGTAGGTATGGCAGGACTTGCCATTTCTCAGAGCTTTAACGGAATCGCAGCAGGATTCCACGGACCGCTTATTATTCTCGCTGTTGTAGTTGTACTTATCGGACACGGACTGAATATTATCATGTGCTTCCTGTCAGTCGTAGTACACGGTGTCAGACTGAACGTTCTGGAGTTCTCAGGACAGGCAGGACTGGAGTGGACAGGAATTGCATACGAACCATTTAAAGTAAACGATAAAATTATTAAATAGTATTTAATTAAAGGAGAAAAATTATGAATTTAGCATTTGTTGGAATGGCAGCTGCACTTGGTTTATCTGCTTCAGGATCAGCATTCGGTGCAGGATTTGCAGGACAGGCAGCAGTAGGAGCATGGAAAAAGTGTTATGCAAGTGGAAAACCGGCACCGTTCATCATGATCGCGTTCGCTGGAGCACCTCTTACACAGACAATCTACGGATTCCTTCTTATGAACTTTATCAAATCAGCAGTAGAAGGCGGAGCAGACGCAGGACTGGCACTTGGTGTTGGTATCTTCTGTGGACTCGCAATCGGACTTTCAGCATTATTCCAGGGTAAATGTGCCGCTGGAGCATCTGATGCATTAGGAGCAACCGGAAAAGGTACAGCTAACTACTTCATCGTAGTAGGTATCGTAGAGACAGTAGCCCTCTTCACATTGGTATTCGGCTTACTGCTCTTAGGCTAATAAAAAACAGAATACAGAAAAATTTGAGCGGAACAGCAATTGCTGTTCCGCTTTTTTCCTTTCTGCATATGATAAAGCAGATGAATTTTGTGGGAGTGTATGAACATGGATGAAAAACTTCCTTACTATATGGCGTATCCAATGCCGCTATTATATGATGATGAGCGTCAGAACCAGAGGGATTATGAATATATGAAGAGTGTATATCCAGGAACGGCAAAGCGCCTGATACCATATATTGAAGAGGAATGTGACCGGCTTGAGTATACGGGAAGCATTATGTATGATGAATATCCGGACCGGCTGCAGTTGATGCTGCTTTGCAGGCGGATTTATAATCGTGCGAAAGAAGATGAAACAAAGAAAGATAAAGCAAAAGAAGACGAGAAAACCGGCAAGTGGCTACAGGATCTGATCCAGGTCATGACCTATCAGGAACTGTGTCAGAGAAGACGGGAAAACAGAAGTATGAGACGGAAATATTACTGATGGAATTGCATTTTAATTTCGATATATTATAATTCTCAATAAGACAGATGATGATAAGGGATAGGAAAAAATAAAAAATCGTGATAAAATATATGACAGCTCGTTTGATGTATTGGAAATAAAAAATGTAAATAGAATAAAATACAAGGAGATAAAGTATGGAAACAAGAGTAGACAAAGTTGCAGAAAAACATAAGAATGGATACAACTGTGCACAGGCAGTAGCGTGTGCATATTGTGATCTGGTTGGAATTGATGAAGAAACGATGTTTCGTATGACGGAAGGGCTGGGCCTTGGAATGGGCGGCATGGAAGGAACATGTGGAGCTGTCACAGCAGCCTGTGTAATTGTCGGTGCCAAGAATAGTACTGTGGAAATGGGGGGCCCGGGAAGTAAAGGGGCAACTTATAAAATATCCAAAGAAATTGTGCGCAGATTCAAAGAGGAGAGCGGCAGTGTAATCTGTAAGGAATTAAAGGGAGTCGAGACAGGAACGCCGGTAAAAGCCTGTCCGGATTGTGTAAAAGATGCAGCTCGTATATTGGAAGAGGTTGTATTTACAGATTAGAATATCAGACAGAAGAATACAGGAAGCAGGAGAAATAACATCATGGAAAACATCATTTTAATAGGCATGCCGGCAGTGGGAAAAAGTACAGTGGGAGTCATTGTCGCAAAACGTCTTGGATACAATTTTGTAGATACAGATCTGGTCATCCAGGAAAAGGAAGGAAAGCTTCTTAGAGAGATCATAGCGGAGATTGGACCGGACGGTTTCCTGGAAGTAGAGGATAGGATCAATGCTGAAATCGAGGCGGAAAAAACAGTGATCGCACCGGGCGGAAGCGTTGTATATTGTGAAAATGCAATGAAACATTACAAAGAAATCGGAAAAATCGTATATTTGCAGGTATCATTTGAAACAATAAATAAGAGACTTAGAAATGCAAAGAGCCGTGGAGTCGTACTGCGTGACGGACAGACATTGAAGGATTTATACGAAGAACGTGTAAAATTGTTTGAAAAATATGCAGATGTGACAGTGTGCGAAGATGGATTGGAACTGGAAGAAACGATTGAGAAAGTGTTGGCGAGTCTGAACTAATCCATGCGACGGAAGTTCAAATGTTACAAAAACATTACGTAAATGTAAAAAATATTTTACGTGGCAAGTGTTTTGTGCTATACTGTTGTGGTACCCATAAGAGGGCGTGTTATTGTCATGCCATAAAAATATGACTTGACATACGGGGAGTTTATATAATATACTGTCCCTCGACCATGCATTTTTGTCTCGCTCAGGGATAAGGAGCTTGAGAGAAGGAAAGATGCATAATATTTTAGAGAATATTGGTAGAATATATAGAGGTGTTATCTATGGAGCAATATATTATTAAGGGAGGTCACCCGCTTGTAGGCGAGGTGGAGATTGGTGGAGCGAAGAATGCGGCACTTGCGATTCTTGCTGCAGCAATTATGACAGATGAGACAGTCCGTATTGAGAACCTTCCAGATGTTAATGATATTAATGTACTTCTGGATGCGATTGCAGGTATTGGAGCAATGGTACAGCGTACAGACCGCCACACTGTTAAGATCAATGCGAAAGCAATTCATGATTTCAATATTGAATATGATTATATTAAAAAGATTCGTGCATCTTATTATCTGTTAGGAGCTATGCTTGGAAAGTATAAGCATGCAGAAGTTGCACTGCCTGGAGGATGTAATATCGGAAGTAGACCGATCGATCAGCATCTGAAAGGATTCCGTGCACTTGGAGCAGATGTAGAGATTGAATATGGTAAGATTCTTGCTGAAGCGGACCGCCTGGTCGGAAAGCACATTTACTTTGATGTAGTCAGTGTTGGAGCAACCATTAATGTTATGATGGCAGCTACAATGGCAGAGGGACTTACCATTATGGAGAATGTTGCAAAAGAACCTCACGTTGTTGATGTTGCAAACTTCCTCAACAGCATGGGAGCAAATATCCGTGGTGCCGGAACAGATGTGATCAAGATCCGTGGTGTTCAGAAACTTCACGGAACAGATTATTCTGTAATCCCAGATCAGATTGAAGCCGGAACATTTATGTTTGCAGCAGCAGCTACAAAAGGCGATGTGACAGTGTTGAATGTAATCCCGAAACATCTGGAAGCAACAATTGCAAAGCTTCTTGAAATTGGCTGCGAAGTAGAGGAATTTGACGATGCAGTTCGTGTAGTGTCAAAGGGAGACCTAAGAAGCACACATGTGAAGACATTACCATATCCGGGATTCCCGACAGATATGCAGCCGCAGATGGGCGTTACACTGGCTTTATGCAAAGGGACAAGTATTGTGACAGAGAGTATCTTCGAGAATCGTTTTAAATATCTTGACGAACTCGCAAGAATGGGTGCAAATGTCAAAGTAGAAGGAAATTCTGCAACGATTGAAGGTGTTGAGAAGCTTTCAGGAGCAAGGGTAAGCGCACCGGATCTTAGAGCAGGAGCAGCACTTTGCATTGCAGGTCTTGCAACTGACGGAATCACGATTGTTGACGACATTGTGTATATCCAGAGAGGATATGAGCGTTTCGAGGAGAAGATCCGTGGAATCGGCGGAATCATTGAACGTGTGTCTACAGAGCGTGAGATTCAGAAGTTCAAGCTGAAAGTCAGCTAATACAACAGAAAGTAAGATATGTATATTGACATTTCTTATGTATTGCGATAAAGTCATACATGTTACAAGATAATAATAATATTTTTCTCTTATTCAGAGCAGTGGAGGTACAAAGGACCTGTGAAGCTGCGGCAACCCCCGGTTCGGGAAGGTGCCGACCTGAGCGAGTAATCGAACAATAAGAGGATTGGCTTATGAAATATAAACAGTCCACTTAGTGTGGGCTGTTTCTTTGTGCAATGAACCCGCCATGCTATGTGCATTTTCAGGGTTTTAGCGAATCTCAGAATAAGAGTGAAGAACATGAAAAGGAGAAGAGAATGGAAAGACATTTATTTACATCAGAATCAGTAACTGAAGGACATCCGGATAAGATGTGCGACCAGATTTCAGATGCAATCCTGGACGCCCTTATGGAGCAGGATCCAATGAGCCGTGTTGCCTGCGAGACATGCACAACAACAGGTCTTGTTATGGTCATGGGAGAAATCACAACAAATGCTTATGTGGATATTCAGAAGATTGTAAGAGATACAGTCCGCGAGATTGGTTATACTCGTGGAAAATATGGATTTGATGCAGATACATGTGGTGTGATTACAGCAATCGATGAGCAGTCTGCAGATATCGCGCTTGGAGTTGACAAAGCTCTGGAAGCAAAAGAGAATAAAATGTCTGAAGAAGAGATTGCAGCAATCGGAGCAGGAGATCAGGGAATGATGTTCGGATATGCTTCCGATGAGACGCCGGAACTGATGCCATATCCGATTTCACTGGCACACAAGCTTGCAAGAAAACTGACAGAAGTCAGAAAAGACGGTACATTAAAATATTTAAGACCAGACGGAAAAACTCAGGTTACTGTAGAATATGATGAGAATGGTACGCCGAAGCGTCTGGATGCAGTTGTACTTTCTACACAGCACGATCCGGATGTGACACAGGAGCAGATTCACGAAGATATTAAGAAATATGTTTTTGACCCGATCATTCCGGAAGGAATGGTAGATGAGAATACAAAATTTTTCATCAACCCGACAGGTCGCTTTGTAATCGGTGGACCACACGGTGACAGCGGACTGACTGGAAGAAAGATTATTGTAGATACTTACGGTGGAATGGCTCGTCACGGTGGTGGAGCATTTTCCGGAAAGGATTGTACAAAGGTAGACAGATCTGCAGCTTACGCAGCACGTTATGTTGCGAAGAATATTGTGGCAGCCGGAATTGCTAAGAAATGTGAGATCCAGTTATCTTACGCGATCGGTGTTGCACACCCGACATCTATCATGGTAGATACATTTGGAACAGGTAAGCTTTCAGATGAGAAGCTTGTTGAAATCATCCGTGAGAATTTCGATCTTCGTCCGGCTGGAATTATCCAGATGTTGAATTTAAGAAGACCGATTTACAAACAGACAGCAGCTTACGGTCACTTTGGACGTACAGATGTAGATCTTCCATGGGAGAAGACAGACAAAGCAGAGTTACTGAAAAGTTATCTGTAAGATTGCTTTATAAAATTTTTAGAAATGTTTATGGACGCTTTCGTGTGAAGCGTCCTTTTTCATGCTATACTTGGTTTTAGATGCAAAATGCATTTTGAGTGAGACCTGAACTTAAAAGGAGATTTATTTTATGAAATTTAAGACCAGGCTGGTAGTAGCGTTTTTTACAATTATATTAATTCCACTTGCATTATCTTCGGCGCTTGTGTGTATGGTTGGAAAATATCAACTTAGTTCTATTGAGAAAAATTATGGGATCAAGAATACGACGGTCGAGAGTCTGGCTAGTTCAGTAACCGTTCTTACACGGCTGACAGAACAGCCATATCGTGAGCTGGAGGCATTGATACAGGAAGATCCGGAAGAAATGGAAGATGCAGCACAACTGGAAAGTCTGAATGGTGAACTACAAGATAAAAAATCTTATCTTCTTGTGAGAAAGAATGATACGATTTCCTATATTGGTACGGAGGCTTCTAAAGCTGAGAAAGTCATCAGCCAGCTTCCAGAGTATGGAGCGGCCGAGACGACATCGGAAAATGGCATGTATCTTGGAGGAAAAGCACAAGTCCTTCTAAAACAGATTGATTTTCGGTATTCGGATGGAAGTGAGGGCAGTGCATTTATTGTGACAAATGTAGGAAGCCTGATTCCGGAAGTGAAAAATCTGTTCGTGGAGATTATCGTATGCATTTTCCTGGTACTTGTATTTACCGCTTGTGTATTGATTATCTGGATTTACAGAAGTGTCATGGGACCGGTCGGAAAGATGCGGGAGGCAACAAAGAGTATAAAAGAAGGAAATCTTGACTTTGAACTGCCGGTTGAGACAGATGACGAGCTCGGACAGCTCTGTGGGGATCTGGAAGACATGCGCAAACGTCTGAAGAATACGGCAGAAGAGAAACTGAAATTCGACAAAGAAAATAAAGAATTGATCAGTAACATTTCCCATGATCTAAAGACACCTGTGACGACCATCAAAGGTTATGCAGAAGGAATCATGGACGGTGTGGCAGATACTCCGGACAAAGTGGCAAAATATGTACGGACCATTTACAATAAAGCAAGCGAGATGGACGTACTGATCAATGAGCTGACCCTTTATTCAAAAATTGACACGAACCGTATTCCGTACAATTTCACAATTTTATCTGTGAATGATTATTTTAATGATTGCTCAGAGGATCTGTCTTTGGATCTTGAGGCAAAAAATGTGGAATTTGGTTATTTTAATTATGTAGAACCTGAGGTCAAGGTCATTGCAGACCCGGAACAAATTAAGAGAGTGGTGCATAACATTGTGAATAACTCTGTAAAATATATGGATAAAGACAAGCCAAAGATTAATTTACGCGTCAAAGATGTAGGGGATTTTGTTCAGGTCGAAATCGAAGATAACGGAAAAGGAATTGCGTCAAAAGATCTGCCAAATGTGTTCGAGAGATTTTACCGGACGGACGCATCAAGAAATTCCTCAAAAGGAGGAAGCGGCATTGGTCTTTCTATTGTAAAGAAGATTATAGAAGAACACGGTGGGAAAATCTGGGCAACGAGCCGGGAACATACCGGAACGACCATGTATTTTGTGCTTAGAAAGTATCAGGAGGTACCAGTAAATGAGTAAAATATTAATCGTAGAAGATGAAGAGACAATTGCAGATCTGGAAAAAGATTATCTGGAACTGAGTGGATTTGAGGTGGAAGTTGCAAATGACGGAGAGACAGGACTTGAAAAAGCCCTGAAAGATGAATACAGCCTGTTCATACTAGATCTCATGCTTCCGGGGGTGGATGGATTTGAAATCTGTAAGAAAATCCGAGAAGAAAAAAATACACCAATCATCATGGTATCCGCAAAGAAAGACGATATTGACAAGATCCGTGGGCTGGGACTCGGCGCAGACGATTATATGACAAAACCATTCAGTCCGAGCGAGCTGGTAGCAAGAGTAAAAGCACACCTCGCAAGATATGACCGCCTGACAGGAAGCGCAGTGGAAAAGAATAAAATTATTGAGATCCGCGGACTCCGTATCGACACAACTGCAAGACGCGTATGGGTCAACGATGTAGAGAAAACATTTACAACAAAAGAATTTGATTTACTCACATTCCTTGCAAGCCACCCGAATCACGTATATACAAAAGAAGAACTGTTCCGGGAAATCTGGGATATGGAATCTATCGGAGATATTGCGACTGTGACTGTTCATATCAAAAAGATCCGAGAAAAAGTAGAAGTAGACACATCAAACCCACAGTACATTGAGACAATCTGGGGCGTGGGATACAGATTTAAAGTATAAAAATTAAATTGGGACCGTAGCATTTTAACAAAATACTACGGTCCCATCGCTGATTAAGGGTGTTCTCTTTGGCTATTGTGCTGAATTAATAAACCCCAAGCGCTTTTAGTGCAAGCAGGAATAATACGAATACAATACTTGGTCTGGCAATTTTAGAACCGTTTTTCATCACAAGTCCGGCACCGATGTATCCGCCAAGCATATTGCAGGCTGCAGATGCAAGTCCGAGACTTAAAACGCCTTGTCCATTGTAAAGAAAGATTGCAAGTGCGGTCAGGTTCGTAGTCAAGTTGATGACTTTTGCCTGTGCATTTGCGGTCTGGATGTTCAGATGAGCAAATACTGTGAACGCGATAATTAAAAATGTTCCGGTTCCCGGTCCATAGAATCCGTCGTAACATCCAACGATAAAAGCAGCTATCGTTGCAGTTAAGTAAGTTCTTCGGTTCAGAGTGATCTCTTCACTCCCTTCATCGTTAAATAATTTCTTGTTTAATACGAGAAATGCAGATACCGGAAGGATTACCATTAATACATAGGAAAGAATGTGTTCCGGGACGCGAAGGGAGATCTGTGCACCGATGAAAGAACCGCAGATCGCAGCGACTACCGCAGGTGCTGCCAGCTTTAAATTAATGAGTTTTGCTTTCGCAAAACGGTAAGTGGCAAGTGCAGTTCCGAATGGACTGGATATTTTATTCGTGGCAATTGCTGCATGAGGCGGAAGCCCGGCAATTAAAAAAGCTGGAAGTGAAATCAGACCGCCGCCACCACCGATGGCGTCGACGAGCCCGGCGAGAAAAACAAGCGGGCATACGACTAAAAATGTATGAAGTGTGATATTCATATCAAGTGTTCTCCTGTCTTTTGTAAAATACTTTGATTCCAAAAAAGAAATCTTTTTTATTATAGAGAAAGATAATTTAAATGACAAGGGGAAAATCCATGAAAAACGTTATGTAAATCCGTAGAAAAACTCTGTAAAAATCTTGCAAAACCCCTTGACAATTAAGCGGTTTCATAATACTATAATCTAGCGTGCATAAAAAGGCATTAGTTTTTAGTGCGCATATTTCGTGTAAACGAGGCAACTTATTACTATCATAGGAGGTGAAAGAGAATGCCAACATTTAACCAGTTAGTAAAAAAAGGACGTCAGACATCTGTAAAGAAGTCTACAGCTCCTGCACTTCAGAAAGGGTACAATTCTCTTAAGAAAAGAGCAACTAATGAGTCTGCTCCACAGAAGAGAGGCGTATGTACAGCTGTTAAGACAGCTACACCTAAGAAGCCTAACTCAGCTCTTAGAAAGATCGCCAGAGTTCGTCTTTCTAACGGTATCGAAGTAACAAGCTATATCCCAGGAGAAGGACATAACCTTCAGGAGCATAGTGTTGTACTTATTCGTGGAGGAAGAGTAAAAGACCTTCCAGGAACAAGATACCACATCATCAGAGGAACACTTGATACAGCAGGTGTTGCTAAGAGAAGACAGGCTCGTTCTAAATACGGCGCTAAGAGACCAAAAGACGCTAAATAAATCCTGAGCACTTAATGAGCATGACCGCAAGGGAGATGTGAATTTAGTACGAAGATTGTTCTTCGGAACTTAGCGAGGTAGTTCACGAGCTTAGTAAGAAGAACTGCCATATGAATTTATATTCACAAACAGAACTATGATTGAGTAAGTTGCGAGACATATAGATGTTGAGTTATGTCTTTGCACTACACTGTATCATCAGAACGACACATGTGAGTACCTATGAATTAATCAAAATGTTTAAGGAGGGAAGGACCGTGCCACGTAAAGGACATACTCAGAAAAGAGACGTATTAGCAGATCCAATGTACAATAGTAAAGTGGTAACAAAGCTTATCAATAACATCATGTTAGACGGTAAGAAGGGTGTTGCACAGAAGATTGTATATGGAGCATTCGAAAGAATCGCAGACAAATCCGAGAAGCCAGCAATCGAAGTATTCGAAGAGGCTATGAACAACATCATGCCAGTACTTGAGGTAAAGGCAAGACGTATCGGAGGAGCAAACTATCAGGTGCCAATCGAGGTAAGAGCAGACAGAAGACAGACTTTAGCGCTTCGCTGGCTTACAACATATTCCCGTCAGAGAGGCGAGAAGACAATGGAAGAAAGACTGGCAAATGAGATTCTTGATGCAGCAAACAACACTGGTGCATCTGTAAAGAAGAAAGAAGACATGCACAAGATGGCTGAGGCAAACAAAGCATTTGCTCACTATCGTTTCTAATATTTTAGGAGGCAATAATGGCTGAGAGACAATATCCATTAGAGAGAACCAGAAACATCGGTATCATGGCTCATATTGATGCTGGTAAGACTACACTGACAGAGCGTATTCTTTACTATACCGGTGTAAACTATAAGATTGGTGATACTCATGAAGGTACTGCTACTATGGACTGGATGGAGCAGGAGCAGGAAAGAGGTATCACAATTACTTCTGCAGCTACAACATGTCACTGGACATTGGAAGAGAACTGTAAGCCGAAGCCGGGTGCTCTTGAGCATCGTATCAATATCATTGATACTCCGGGACACGTTGACTTTACTGTTGAGGTAGAGCGTTCACTTCGTGTACTGGACGGAGCAGTAGGTGTATTTTGTGCTAAGGGTGGTGTTGAGCCACAGTCAGAGAACGTATGGCGTCAGGCTGACACATACAACGTTCCAAGAATGGCATTCATCAACAAGATGGATATCCTTGGTGCTGATTTCTACAATGCAGTAGATCAGATCAGAACAAGACTTGGTAAAAATGCAATCGTTCTTCAGCTGCCAATCGGTAAAGAAGATGATTTCCAGGGAATCATTGATTTGATGGAGATGAAAGCTTACATCTACAACGATGATAAGGGAAATGACATCACAATCACTGACATTCCGGAAGATATGAAAGATGATGCTGAGCTTTATCACACAGAGATGGTTGAGAAGATCTGTGAGTTAGATGACGAGCTTATGATGATGTACCTTGAGGATGAGATCCCTTCAGTAGATCAGTTAAAAGCAGCTCTGAGAAAAGCAACATGTGAGTGTACAGCAGTACCTGTAACATGTGGATCAGCATACAGAAATAAAGGTGTTCAGAAGATGCTTGATGCAGTAATCGAGTACATGCCTGCACCGACAGATATCCCACCTATCGAAGGTGTGGATGAGGATGGAAACAATGTCGTAAGACATTCTTCAGATGAGGAGCCATTCTCAGCACTTGCATTCAAGATTATGACAGACCCATTCGTTGGTAAGCTGGCATACTTCAGAGTTTACTCTGGTACAATGAACTCCGGTTCTTATGTACTGAATGCTACGAAGAACAAAAAAGAGCGTGTTGGACGTATCCTTCAGATGCATGCCAACAAGCGTGAAGAGCTGGATAAAGTATATTCAGGAGATATTGCTGCAGCAATCGGATTCAAGTTCTCTACAACAGGAGATACAATCTGTGACGATCAGCATCCAGTAATTCTTGAGTCCATGGAATTCCCAGAGCCAGTTATCGAGCTCGCTATCGAGCCTAAGACAAAGGCTTCCCAGGGTAAACTTGGTGAGTCCCTTGCAAAACTTGCAGAAGAGGATCCTACATTCCGTGCTCATACTGATCAGGAGACTGGACAGACAATCATCGCCGGAATGGGTGAGCTTCACCTGGAGATCATCGTTGACCGTCTTCTTCGTGAGTTCAAAGTAGAAGCTAATGTTGGTGCACCACAGGTTGCATACAAAGAAGCATTTACTAAGGCTGTTGATGTTGATAGCAAATATGCAAAACAGTCTGGTGGACGTGGACAGTACGGACACTGTAAAGTTAAATTTGAGCCTATGGATGTTAACGGTGAGGAGACATTCAAATTCGAGTCTACTGTAGTTGGTGGAGCTATTCCGAAAGAGTACATTCCGAAGATCGGAGAAGGTATTGAGGAAGCTATGCAGTCAGGTCTTCTTGGAGGATTCCCGGTTGTTGGTATTCACGCTAACGTATATGACGGATCTTACCATGAGGTCGATTCCAGTGAGATGGCTTTCCATATTGCAGGATCACTTGCATTTAAAGATGCTATGAAGAAGGCAGATCCGGTACTTCTTGAGCCTATCATGAAGGTTGAGGTAACAATGCCAGAAGAGTACATGGGAGATGTTATCGGTGATATCAACTCACGTCGTGGACGTATCGAGGGTATGGATGATCTTGGCGGTGGTAAGATCGTACATGGTTATGTACCACTTGCAGAGATGTTCGGATACTCTACAGACCTTCGTTCCAGAACACAGGGACGTGGTAACTACTCAATGTTCTTCGAGAAATACGAGCAGGTACCAAAGTCTGTACAGGAGAAGGTATTATCCAATAAAAATGCTTAATTCCTTGTAAAAAGGCGCAAAAAGGCTTGAAAAACTGTATGATTTGAAATATAATCAAAACTAGCCGAGTAATCGTAAAATATTTTTAGAAAATGCTTTAAAAGCATATATTTAAGGAGGATATTCAAAATGGCAAAGGCTAAATTTGAAAGAACAAAACCGCATTGTAATATCGGTACTATCGGTCACGTTGACCATGGTAAAACAACTCTTACAGCTGCTATCACAAAGACACTTGCAGCAAGAGTTGAGGGTAACGCAGCTGTAGATTTCGAGAACATCGATAAAGCTCCAGAAGAGAGAGAGCGTGGAATCACAATCTCTACAGCACACGTTGAGTATGAGACAGAGAAACGTCACTATGCACACGTTGACTGCCCAGGACATGCTGACTACGTTAAGAACATGATCACAGGAGCTGCTCAGATGGACGGAGCTATCCTTGTTGTAGCTGCTACAGACGGAGTTATGGCTCAGACAAGAGAGCACATCCTTCTTTCCCGTCAGGTAGGTGTACCTTACATCGTTGTATTCATGAACAAATGTGACATGGTTGACGATCCAGAGCTTCTTGAGCTCGTTGAGATGGAAATCCGTGAGCTGTTAGACGAGTATGAGTTCCCAGGAGATGACACACCGATCATCCAGGGATCTGCTCTTAAAGCTCTTGAGGATCCAATGTCAGAGTGGGGAGATAAGATCATGGAGCTTATGGATGCTGTAGATTCTTATATCCCAGATCCAGAGCGTGATACAGATAAGCCATTCCTTATGCCTGTAGAGGACGTATTCTCTATCACAGGACGTGGAACAGTTGCTACAGGTAGAGTAGAGCGTGGTGTTCTTCATGTATCTGACGAAGTTGAAATCGTTGGTATCCATGAGGATGTTAAGAAAACAGTTGTAACAGGTGTTGAGATGTTCCGTAAGCTTCTTGATGAGGCTCAGGCTGGAGATAACATCGGAGCTCTTCTTCGTGGTATCCAGAGAACAGACATCGAAAGAGGACAGGTTCTTTGTAAACCAGGTTCAGTTACATGCCACAAGAAATTCACAGCTCAGGTTTATGTACTGACAAAAGACGAGGGTGGACGTCATACTCCATTCTTCAACAACTATCGTCCACAGTTCTACTTCAGAACAACAGACGTAACAGGTGTTTGCGAGCTTCCAGAGGGAACAGAGATGTGCATGCCTGGAGATAACGTAGAGATGACAATCGAACTGATTCACCCAGTTGCTATGGAGCAGGGACTTCGTTTCGCTATCCGTGAAGGTGGACGTACTGTAGGATCAGGACGTGTTGCTACAATCATCGAGTAATATACGCGAAAGCAATGAATAAAGCGCCAACCAAGGCGATAAAAAAAGAGACTGCAAGCTTGCTTGCAAGTCTCTTTTTTTTCGCCTTGGAAGTGGGCATTTTACGAATGCCCGCGAACGAACGACAAAGTCGTGAGATTGGCGCATATACAAGAGATTTGTTATCAGAATATTAACTCAAAACCCCAGAGGCTTAGGCTTCTGGGGTTTTGAGTTGTATAAAAAGGTAAGAATAGAGTTTTGTTATGCAATATGGTATACTTAGAAAAACGCAATGCAAACTTGGCTTTAGGGGAAAAAACAAATGGCTTCAAGAAGTTTTAGAGTATTTGGAACAAGAAAAGATTTAGAAAGTGTATTTTATGAATTTCAAGAACTTAATTTAGTTAAATATTATAAATGTGGTAGAAATGAGAATAAAATTGATGATATTACTAAAACTATTTATTTTGGTATTTCTCTCAATGGAAGTCACATAGGAAATCAATATCTTGTTATAAAAGATGACAAATCAATATGCTTTGATAAATATAAACATATATCTCAATATCTGAATGAAACGAGTGTTTCTATTAATCTTGGCGGATTATATGATGAAAATACAATTGTGCCTACAACTGTATCTACAATATGGTATGACAATAAAATTAGCAAAGAAATCTTCAATGATTTAAGAAAAATTATGAAAAGATATGCTTCTACAACTATCAATGGATATATGATATTAAAAAATGCTTATAGTAAAAAGGAGCAGTTACGATTTGTAACTATAGGTGCTCAAAGCCCGAGAGAATACGATTTAATAGTTTAACGAAATTGTGAGTTTACAAAAAAAGTCAGATAACGGTGGCATTGCATAGCAAATAGTGGAGGGATGATATGGCGGTAGGGTTTAAAGTAGGCTATTATTGGTTTCAAGTTGGAACAAGTGATTTTTTGCATTCTTTTTTTTCTACGATATGTATTCGGCTCGAACATGGGAAATGGGGGCGTGTTTATCCCAAATTAATGGGAGAATTATATCAAGGATGTTAAAAAAATCAAGATTTAAATGAAGGGCTAGAGGAATTGCGCAAAGTAAGAAAAGAACTGAAAAATTTTCCGTCCTCTGATGTGATATGGGATGCTGAAGACTTAAGTTTAACACCGCCTTGGGGAAATAATATTAGTTCAGATATTACCGATTTGTCTAATTATTTTGTTACCAGTGATGGAAGAGATTTGATTTCCGTTTTAAGCGAGGCGATGAATGAAGCAAAAGAAATGCAGTGCGATATTGAGATTGATAATTTATAATAGTTTAAAAATCAGAAGGAAGAGTTCCGATTATAGTAATTAGATAAACTTGATTTATAAATTATTAAAATACGAAAATCGCTATATCAATAAACGCAGTTGATATTACAAAAATAAATCGAGGAAAGGGAGTAATATGAACAGTACGCTTGTTTTTTATATATTTTTTTGTATATTGTTGATTAGCTCGGTGATAATTATCGTAACACGTTGGAAGAGATATACGAAATATTCTAACGGGACATATATAAATGCAGGACAGAATCTGATATTTGAAACAGAAATGTCTCAAAGTGAAATAATTCGGCAACTGAAAACTCATAATGCCAATGATACATTAGAGTATGATTTTTTTGAAAAAAATAACGAATACTTTCTCAAAGTAAAAGGTATAAAAAGATTATTTTTTAATGGAATATTGACGTCAACTTTTAAAGTTGAATTTGGGGGAAATACACAAAAGTATATTATTATTCATCGGTGTAATAATTTTCAGTTATTGTATTCATCTGGATATGAAGCGGAAATATTTGAATTTATGGTAAAAAAATTAAATTGCGTTCCTCAAAAAGAGGTAAAAGAAATTTAATATAATTAGATGTCAGATAATTGTGGGTTGTAGAATTGAGAAAGGGATAAGTTATGGTAAAGGCAGCAAAAAGTTATCAACAAAAATATGAAAAAATAATGGGTGAGTCTGGTGAAGATGAACTTTGGAGTGATATTGAAAGGGCTATAGCTGAATTTAAAAAGAAAGTCGAAATGGGAAAAGCAGACGGATATTTCTGGAATATGTATTTTAATTTGCTGCGCAGCAATAGACTTATGTTTGCAGGAATAAATAAAGCTTTTATAACCGGTGATATGGTTTATATGTTGAATGGGATTTATCAGGAAAATCGTTTCAATTGCATTTATAGAAATAGAGCGAATAGCGGAGGAGCACAGACAATTAATTTCATTGAAGCTGTGATTGCTTATTCTTGTAATGATTACAAGCTGTTGGAAAAAATCATGCCGTTTGAAGCAGGACCTGCTAGTTACGGTTATTCAGCTACGTATTATAATATGGTCTATGCCATGACATATCATGATGATGAGGTGGGAAAGAAAGCACAGGCAGAATTAAGTACATTTATGGAGAAAAAACGGACACAATTTGATTTAAAACTGGCAAAATTTTTCTATGATTTATATCAGAAAGATGTGGACGGAGTTAATTGCGGATTACAGGAATTGTGTGATCTTATGGGAAAATGTAAATGGATTAATGAACACATTTATGGGCTGGATAAAGACATTCAAACTTTGGGAAAGATGGTGGCAATATTTATACATGGTTTGTATCATATAGCTATGAAATTTTTGGAAGACAGTCCATTGCTTGATAAGATTAAGATGCCCGAACATAAGAGCTTTATAAAAGAATATGAAGAATTTAATATAGAGAAGAATTTTCCGGAACCGCATAATTTAATTAATTTTGATCCGATTGCAAAGTTTATAAATTTAAGTATAAAGACAGAAATGATACCGGAAGTATCTTTCAGTAAATCAGGAAGAATGTATGTAAATGACGGAAAAAGATTTGAAAAAATGTTGTTTGATAATTTGCAAAAAAGTAAGGCTTTACCATTTGAATTAAAGGAAGAAAAATATAAACTGCCAGCAGTATATAAAGAGTTCATAGGTAAATATGATGGTCTGAGCTTAGAGAATGGCTGCACATTCTATTCGCTTGAAGAATTAGATGCTATGAATAAAGACTTGCAGGTAAATATATATCAGCCAGATACCGTTGCTGTTGGAGATGATGGTGGTGACCTGGTCTTTCTGATGAAGCAGGAAAAAGAAGCGAAAACCGTTTATCTGGTAGATGCGGGTGATTATGATTTGGAAAGTCCGTATCAAATTATTCAAGATTTTAATGAATGGATGGAGAAAGGATTTGAAATCGAAGATATAGATGGAGAAGATATAAGAGGAGTTGACTATGGAGATTTGTACTTAATAAAAATGCCAAAAGAAGGAGTAAAAGGCTTGGTAACAATAAAAAGGGCGTTCAATTTAGAAATAAGTACGGGAGAATTACTGCAGAACTCTAAAAGTTTGCCAACAAAATTATTATCAAACATTACAAGTTCGAAAGCGAATATAATAGCCGAACAAATAGGCATGACAGGATTATTTGAAATAAGGTAAGAACATTTTGACATTTCCACAGATGCGTGATAATCTGATTATAGAAAAAGAGTGCTACCGATAGACGGTTAGTCCGTTTTACTATTAAGATATCAAAGATAACCGCTTAGTGAACCGCCCCCCAATAGTTAGATTTTTGGGTCTAACTTCTGGGGGTCGGTTCACTTCTGGGGTTTTTAATATAATAGAAAAGTGAGAACGCTGTAGCATATAAATTGTATTCTACAGGAAGTTATGATAAGATAATAATAGTTGGCCAGAAAAGAAAATGGAGAGTATTTGTTATTGTCTAAATTTGATGAGGAAGTTGTTTTTGAATATCATATTACAATCCGAGATGAAGATTTTAATCTTGGTATTTTGACAATGCGCACACCGGAAGGAGTATTTGAAGCCGATTTTGATGAGTAAAGATGATGCAACGAGCGAGGGGACTATTACGTGATCCTACATGGATCATATACGTTATAGAATTAAAAATTTTAACAATAATAATAAAAAAATTGGAGGATAAATTAAGATGAAAGAAAAGATTCATGCATTATCAGAAGAGATGGTTGCTAATTTGGGAAGATTGGTAGCAATTGATTCACAGCTTGGCACACCGGAAGAAGGAAAGCCATTTGGAGAAGGACCAGCTAAAGCACTTAGCGTAGGACTTCAAATTGCGGAAGAGATGGGATTCCGTACAGTGAATTTGGACAATTATTGTGGTTATGCAGAGATGGGAGAAGGAGACGAAATTGTTGGTATCGCCGGACATCTTGATATTGTACCTGTAGGTGGAGATTGGAGCTATAATCCATTCGAATTGACACGTAAAGGTGATTATGTGTATGGACGTGGAACTACAGATGACAAAGGACCTGTGATGGAAGCTCTTTATGCGATGAAATTACTGCGTGATTCAGGCGTAAAACTTAATAAACGTGTTCGTCTTATTATGGGATGTAATGAGGAAACAGGTTCTAGATGTATGCAGCATTATAATGAAGTAGCTGAGGAGTTATCCTGTGGATTTACTCCAGATGCAAGTTTTCCATGTATTCATGGAGAAAAAGGTCATATGGGTATGACTGTGTATTCTAAGAACACAAAGATTATTGCTATGAATGGTGGTTTTGTATCTAATGCAGTATGTGATAACTGCACAGCAGTTATTCCGGCAGAAGATGGTCTGAAAGAAAAATTGGAAGCCGCTTTTGCTAACACAAAACTTCAGGAATATAAAGTTACAGAAGAGAATGGAGAAATCCATATTGAAGCGAAAGGTGTTCCGGCACATGCAAGTACACCGACACTTGGTGTGAATGCAGCAGGCGTGATATTTGAATGTCTGGAGCAAGTTGGATTCGAAGATGACTTTGTAAAATTCTATAATTCACATATTGGAACTTCTTGTGATGGAGTTGGAGTTGGATTAAAATGCCAAGATGCATATGGAGAATTGACACTTTGTAACGGAATTGTGAAAACAGAAGATGGTGTGATCTCTTGTACAATTGATATCCGTGTTCCGGTTACATTTAAAGAGGAAGATATCCGCAGTATGTGTGAAGGAAAATTAGAGGATGAAAATGGACGAATTGAAATTAACAGTATCGGGAATCCATTGTTTTTCCCAAGAGAGTCACCGCTGGTAGAGGCCTTATACAAAGCGTATGTTGATGTGACAGGAGATACGGAAAATGAGCCAATGGTAATTGGTGGGGGAACTTATGCAAAAACATTGAAAAATATTATTGCATTTGGACCGGAAAAACTAGGAGTAGATTATCGTATCCATGGTTCAGATGAATATATTCTTGTATCCGAGATGGAAGAAGCTGTTCTGATTTATATGGAAGCAATCAAGAATCTTCTTGCTATATAGAATGTAAAAATATAATAATAAAATCAGGATCATCTGTGAGGCGGGTGCTCCTGATTTTATTATTTCATAGGAAATTCCATTTCCAGTGTTATTGAGGGAGAGCAATTTTCAGAAATTCTTCCATAGCTCTGCTGATGTAGCGTCCTTTTTTCCAGTAAAATGATACATTTCGATTACAGTTCTTGCCGGGAAGTTTATAAAAAATAAGTTCTGAAGTTGCCGGTGCGCTTGCGAGCAGGAGATCCCCGATAAAAGTGATCCCCATTCCAGAACAGGCGATATTATAGGCGGTCATCTGTTGATCTAGTCGAAAAATTGTATGCGGAGTAAAGTTGTTTTCCTGGCAAATCGTTAGAGCACGCTTACCGGTATCGTTATCTGAACGTAGAATAATAAAGGGCTCATTTGCAAAACTGTTTAGTGGAACGGAAAGAACCTCCGGAGAAAGGAAACTACCGTCATGAATGGTCTCAATAGGAATCTGATATTCTTGCAGTCGGGTATTTACGGAGTAGCTTTTGGGAACGGCAAGTAAAAGATATTCTTTTTGATAAACATAGTGATCAAAAATCTGCTCATCTAAAATACAGTTATCGATCATTAAATCTAGTTTTCCTGCTTGGAGGAGCAGAGAAAGATTCGCGCTGCTTTCCTCTACGAGAGAAATCTGGATATTAGGAAATTTTTGGGAAAAATCAGCGATAAGAGAAGGAAGCACCCATGAAGAAAAAAAGTTACTTCCGCCTATGTTGAGTGTTCCGGTTTTTAAATCTCCTAAATCGCGAATAAAATTTTCCAGATTATTTTCAATATCCATAATTTTTTCAATGGCCTGTATATAATGTTCGCCGACCTCTGTCAGTTGTAAGGGTTTTGTGCTTCGGTCAAAGATAGGAGAACCGATGCGATTTTCTATTCGTTTTACATTTGCACTTAAAGAAGGCTGCGAAATAAAAAGGCTGGCGGCAGCTTTTGAAAAACTTTTTTCTTTATATACTTCATAGACATATTTCATTCCTTGAAACATATTATCCCCCTTTGAAAATATAACTTTTAAGCTATATAATCTATAAAAATATATGTATTTGATTATATTATAGCAGGTATATATAATAAGGACAACTAAAAGAAACGAACCAAAATGATTCGCTGGGAGAATGAATGGTAAAAGGAGAGTAACTATGGACGATATGAAAAAAACGGATTATCGTGTAGAAAAAGATTCTATTGGGGTAAAGGATATTCCGGAAGAGGTATATTATGGAGTGCAGACTTTGCGTGCAGCAGAAAACTTTCACATCACAGGTCTGAATATGCATCCGGAGATTATTAACAGTCTTGCATATATCAAAAAAGCGTCAGCTATTACAAACTGTGAAGTCGGTATTCTTGAAAAGAAAAAAGCACAGGCTATTGTACAGGCTTGTGATGAGATTATTGAAGGAAAATTTCATGATGATTTTATAGTAGATCCTATACAGGGGGGAGCAGGAACTTCTTTAAATATGAATGCCAATGAAGTCATTGCCAATCGTGCAATTGAGATTCTTGGAGGAAAAAAAGGAGATTATACAATTGTAAATCCGAACGATGATGTGAACTGTGGCCAGTCGACAAATGATGTCATACCAACTGCCGGAAAGATGACTTCACTTCATCTGTTGCAGAATTTAAAGAAACAACTTCTGCGTCTTTATGACGCGCTTAATGAAAAAGCGAAAGAGTTTGATCATGTAATCAAGATGGGACGTACGCAGATGCAGGATGCAGTGCCGATTCGTCTGGGACAGGAATTTAAAGCATATTCAGTAGCAATCATGCGAGATATCCACAGAATGGACAAGGCAATGGATGAGATGCGTACTCTCAATATGGGAGGAACCGCCATTGGAACAGGTATCAATGCAGATGAGAATTATTTGAGAAGAATTGTTCCTAACCTTTCAGAGATTTCAGGAATGGAGTTTATACAGGCATTTGATCTGATAGATGCAACACAGAATCTGGATTCCTTTGTTGCTGTTTCCGGTGCAGTGAAAGCATGTGCCGTAACACTTTCAAAAATGTCTAATGACCTTCGACTTATGTCATCCGGTCCGCGTGCTGGTTTTGGAGAGATTAATCTTCCGGCAAAACAGAATGGTTCCTCTATTATGCCTGGTAAAGTAAATCCGGTTATTCCGGAAGTAGTTAATCAGGTAGCGTTTAATATTATTGGAAATGATATGACAATTACAATGGCAGCCGAAGCAGGACAGTTAGAATTAAATGCATTTGAGCCGATCATTTTCTATTGTATGTTCCAGTCTATCGATACGCTTGGCTATGCAGTTGAGACACTCGTAGATAATTGTATCGTAGGAATTACGGCCAATGAAGAAAGATGTCGTCAGTTGGTAGAAAACAGTGTAGGAATCATTACAGCGATTTGTCCGCATGTAGGTTATGAAAAAACAGCAGACATTGCGAAAAAAGCAATTAATTCCAATGAATCTGTAAGAAGCTTGATTTTGAAAGAAAATATTATGGATGAAGAGGAACTGAGTCGAATTCTTGATCCAATTCATATGACAGAACCAGGTATTTCAGGAAAAGATGTTCTTATGAAAATTTAAGATGAAAATCACATATGATATATGCCCCAGAGTTTTAGGACTCTGGGGTTTTGTATTTATTACACAGGAAAGATTTTGAGTGATATAGTCAGGAGAGAGAATGGTTGATTACAGAAAAAAACATCGATATAATAAAAGCACATGAGATTAAAAATAAGAATGAGGTGTGGCTGCCATGAAATTTATACATATATCGGACTTACATCTGGGAAAACGTGTGAATGAGTTTTCGATGCTAGAAGATCAAAGAGATATTTTGAAGAAAATACTTACTGTCGTTGATGAAGAAAAGCCGGAGGCAGTTTTCATTGCTGGAGACGTCTACGATAAATCAATACCGCCTATAGAGGCAATCCAGTTATTTGATGATTTTTTGTGTCAGTTATCAAGAAAAAAAGTGCAGACATTCATAATTAGTGGTAATCATGACAGCGCGGAGAGAATTGCATTTGGTGGTCGATTGATGAGAGAAAGTGGTGTGTATGTTGCACCGGCATATTCTGGAAATACAGATTCGATTGTACTGACAGATGAATGGGGACCGGTTAATATTTATTTGTTACCATTTGTAAAGCCAGTAAACGTAAAGCATTTTTTTGAAGAGGAACAGGTGGAAAACTATACAGATGCTTTGCGCGTTGCAGTGGAGCAGATGAAAGTAAATCCGGATGAAAGAAATGTAATCGTGACACATCAGTTTGTAACTGGGGCGAAGAGAAGTGAGTCGGAAGAGATTTCTGTGGGGGGAACAGATAATGTAGATGTAAATGTATTCGAAAATTTTGATTATGTAGCACTGGGCCATATTCACGGACCGCAGAAGATTAGCAGAGAGACAGTGCGATATTGTGGAACTCCGTTAAAATATTCTTTTTCGGAGATTCACCACAAAAAGTCTGTGACAATCGTAGAAATGAAACAAAAGGGAAATGTAGTTATTCGAACAAAAGAATTGAATCCTTTACATGACTGGTATGAGATAAAAGGAAGCTATATGGAAGTGGCGGAAAAATCTTATTATGACAGTCTGGACAGAAATTGTTATATGCATATTACATTGACAGATGAAGAAGATATACCAGACGCGGTACGGAAATTACAAGTCATTTATCCGAATCTTATGAAATTGGATTATGACAATCAAAGGACGCGTGGAAGGAAATCATTTGCGGATGTGCAGGAAGTAGAAGAAAAAACACCGTTTGATATATTTGAAGATTTATATGAAAAACAGAATAATAAGGAAATGAATGAAGAACAGAAGCAATTGATTCATTCGTTAATTGAAAAAATCTGGGAGGATAAGAATTGAGACCGAAAAAATTAAAACTATCTGCATTTGGACCGTATGCAGGTTGCGAGGAACTAGATATGGAAAGGCTTGGAACAGGTGGATTGTATTTGATCACCGGAGATACAGGAGCAGGTAAAACGACAATTTTTGATGGTATTGTCTATGCATTATATGGTGCGGCCAGTGGTGAGAATCGGGAACCGGCAATGCTTCGGTCAAAATATGCAGATGCGCAGGTTCCGACAGAGGTAGAACTTCTTTTTGAAAATGGGGGGCAGGAATATAAAGTCCGGAGAAATCCGGAGTATGAACGACCGGCAAAAAAAGGTGGAGGAATGACACTTCAGAGAGCAGAGGCCGAATTGACATATCCGGATGGCCGTGTAGTTACAAAACAAAAAGAAGTGAATAAAGCAATTATTGAAATTTTAGGTCTGAATCGAAATCAGTTTCTTCAAATCGCGATGATTGCACAGGGAGATTTTCAAAAATTATTACTGGCAGATACAAAAGAAAGACAGGGAATTTTCCGGGAGATTTTTAAGACAGGCGGTTATCAGATTTTACAGGAAAAATTGAAAGCGGAATCAGGTAAACTTTCGGATGAGCTGGAATTTGCAAGAAGAAGCGTAAATCAATATTTAGAAGGAGTGTTGGGAAAAGAAGAGATCAACTTTGCAAAACTTCCTATGGAAGAAGCAATTGCTGCGATAAAAGAATTGATAGGATTAGATCAGGAAGAAGTGGAAAATATAAATTGCAAGCTTCAGAATCTACAAAAAGAGTTGGAGCAGATACAAGAGCATTTACAAAAAGCGCAGACGAGAGAGCAGACGATTCGTACGCTTGAATTGGCTGAAGCTGATTATATAAAGGTGCAGGAACAAGGTGAAAAAATTCAACAGGAGTGGGAAGGACAAAAGAAAAAGCAGGAAAATAGAGAGGAGCTGGAAGTAAAAATTGCTCAAATTCAGACACAGATATCGATTTATCAAGAACTAGAAGAAAAGAAAAAGAGAATAATAGAAAGAAAAAAATTTCTAAAAGAGGAGAAAGAAAGGTTACAAACGCAGGACATTGAAAGAGAAGAGTTACAAAAGCGTCTGAAGGATGATGAAAGCGAGAAAATACAATTGGAAAATGAGCCGGAACGGAAGACGGAATTACTGTTTCGAAAGGAAAAATTAGATTCTGAAAAAGAAGAACTAAAACAGGTTGTGGAAAATACAAAGAAGTATCATTTACTTTGTGGAAAGCTTTCTGAGATTCAGGAGCAGTATGTGGATAAATCTCAGATTGCAAAGGAAAGAAAGACAGAGTATGATCTCGCATATCAGACCTTTTTAGATGGGCAGGCAGGAGTGTTGGCAAAGCATTTAAAAGAAGGAGAAGCGTGTCCGGTGTGTGGCTCCAAAGAGCATCCTAAGAAAGCTTGTGGTACGGAATATATTCCGTCACAGAAAGAATTGGAAGAAGTTAAGCTAAAATGGGAACAGGCAAGGAATCAGATGGAGGCTTCCAGCCAGGAGGCGGCTGAACTATTGGGAAAAGTAAATGCTCAAAAAGAACGGGCGGCGGATCAGAAGCAGATTGAGGAGCAGGAAAAAAGACTCACAGATGAAGAATACAAACTTCAAGAACAAATGAAAAGTAATAAGAAAAAGGTTGAAAGATATCAATTACTCCAAAATCAGATTCAGAAGATACAAGAGCAGATTACTACGAAACGTGAGGAACGAGAAAAAATATCTGGTCAGATTGCAGCTTTAAAAGCAGAGATAGATATGGAAAACAAACAGTTTGAAGAGCAACAGCAGAATCTTAGGTATGAAGACTGGAAACAGGCTGAGATAGAACTTCAGAACCTGCAGACAGTGAAAAGAAACAGCCGGGCGGAATATGAAGCAGCTCAGAAAAATCTGCAAAAATGGAATGGCGATATGCGAAAGCTAGAAGGGAAACTGGAGCAATGCAACAAGCAGCTTGAGAATCTCGGAGAATTTTTTGTGGAGCGCGAACAGGAAAAAAAGACAACATTAGTGGAACAAAGAGCTGATTATGAAAGAATGTTAAAAGAGCTTCAATTACGACTGGCGACAAATCAAAAAGCTCTTTTGAATATTGAACAGAAGTCGAAAGATATCATAGTTTTGGAACAAAAATGGGCGTTGGTGAAAGCACTGTCAAATACGGCAAATGGAAACATTTCCGGGAAAGAAAAGATCATGCTGGAAACTTATGTTCAGATGGCGTACTTTGAACGGATTTTACAGCGGGCAAACGTAAGATTTATGGTTATGTCGGAGGGACAATATGAACTCGCAAGAAGTGTTGTGGCTGGAAATAATCGAAGCCAGAGCGGTCTGGAACTAGATGTCATTGATCATTATAATGGCACAAGACGAAGCGTTAAGACATTGTCTGGAGGAGAGGCTTTCAAAGCTTCACTTTCATTAGCGCTAGGGCTTTCGGATGAAGTTCAGTCAAGAGCCGGAGGAATCCGTCTAGATACGATGTTTGTGGACGAAGGTTTTGGCTCGTTGGACGAAGAATCACTGGAGCAGGCAATAAAAGCCCTGGCTGGATTGACGGAAGGCAATAAACTTGTTGGAATTATTTCTCATGTAGGAGAATTGAAGGAAAGAATTGACAGACAAATTATAGTGACAAAGGAAAAAGCCGGAGGAAGTCGGGCGGAGATTATTTGAAAGGAAATTGCTCAAATTATTTTGCAAAGAAAGAAGGTTGTCTGGTTCTATAAATTGAGGTAAGATAGATGTAACAACATGCGAGGGAGGCAAAGTGATGTTATATATTGGCGTAGATCTTGGAACTTCAGCAGTAAAATTGTTAATGATGGATGAAAACGGCAATATTCAGAAAATCGTATCAAAAGAATATCCGTTATATTTTCCGCATCCGGGCTGGTCAGAACAGAATCCACAGGATTGGTTCGCACAGTCAATGGAAGGAATAAAAGAATTGACATCTGAATGCGATAAAAGTCAGGTTGCAGGAATTAGTTTTGGCGGTCAGATGCATGGGTTGGTTGTACTTGATAAAGATGATCAGGTAATTCGTCCGGCAATTTTATGGAATGACGGAAGAACTGCAAAAGAGACTGATTATTTGAATCAGGTCATCGGAAAGGATAAATTATCCGAGTATACAGCGAATATTGCATTTGCAGGCTTTACAGCTCCAAAGATTCTCTGGATGAGAGAACATGAGCCGGAGAATTATGCAAAGATAGCAAAGATCATGTTGCCAAAAGATTATTTGGCGTATCGGTTGTCAGGAACATTTTGTACAGATATGTCGGATGCATCGGGCATGCTTCTGATGGATGTAAAGAATAGATGCTGGTCAAAAGAAATGCTTGATATTTGTGGACTTGAGCAGGAACAGCTTCCGAAGCTTTATGAAAGCTATGAGGTAGTCGGAACCTTGAAGCCGGAAGTGGCAAAAGAACTGGGCGTTTCCGAGAATGTAAAGGTGATTGCAGGAGCTGGTGACAATGCGGCGGCAGCGGTAGGAACAGGAACAGTTGGTGATGGAAGATGTAACATTTCTCTTGGCACGTCCGGAACCATTTTTATTTCCAGTGAGAAGTTCGGAGTGGATGAACATAATGCACTTCATTCATTTGCACATGCAGATGGTCATTATCATCTGATGGGATGTATGCTCAGCGCAGCTTCTTGCAATAAATGGTGGAATGAGGAGATTCTTGGTACGAGTGACTACGTGAAAGAGCAGGCTGCTATAAAAAAACTTGGAGAAAATAGAGTATTTTATCTTCCGTATCTGATGGGAGAACGTTCTCCGCACAACAATCCGAATGCGAGGGCAATGTTCCTCGGTATGTCTATGGATACGACAAGAGCAGATATGACGCAGGCGGTGTTAGAAGGAGTGGCATTTGGACTTCGTGATTCGCTGGAAGTGGCAAAAAGTCTTGGCATTCAGATTGACCGGACGAAAATCTGCGGTGGCGGTGCAAAAAGCCCGCTGTGGAGAAAAATTATTGCAAATGTCATGAACTTAAAAGTAGATGTGATTGAAAGCGAAGAAGGACCGGCACTTGGCGGAGCAATGCTGGCAGCAGTCGGATGTGGAGAATATCCAGATGTAGAGACGATTGCCGAAAAGCTTGTAAAAGTTGTGGATACAATTGAACCGGAACCAGAACTTGTGGCGAAGTATGAAGAAAAATATCAGAAATTCAGAACAATTTATCCTACAGTGAAAGAGTTGTTCTAGAAATAAATGACAATAAGGAGGCAGAAATTATGAAAATTGCAATTGGATGTGACCCAAACGCAGAAAATGAAAAACAGGCACTCATGAAATTTATCGAGGATAAAGGACTCGGTGAGGTGGAAGATTTCGGAAGTACAGATCCAATCTATGCAAATGTTGCAATTAAAGTTGGAGAGGCAGTTGCTTCGAAAGAATTTGACAGAGGAATCCTTCTTTGCGGAACAGGACTTGGAGTTTCTATTGCGGCAAATAAAGTAAAAGGTGCATATGCAGCGCTTTTGACAGATGCATACTCTGCAGAGAGAGCGCGATTAAGTAATGATGCAAATATTGCGTGCATGGGAGCATTTACAACAGGTAGTAAAGAGCGTGAACTTTTCACACAGATTTTTCTGACAAATGAATTTGTACCTGGTTGTGGTTCTCAACCGAAGGTTGATGCATTTAGAAAATATGATATGGAACGCAAGTAAAGTACATTTGTAAAATGTTAATAAAAGGACAAGAGGCAAGTATCAGCTTCTTGTCTTTTTGCTTTTCAATATGTTTTTGTAGAATCTGAAAATAGCGGGAACAAATTTTCGGTTGCGAGATAAATTTTTAACATCTATAATAATACTATGACCATTATCGAGGAAGGAGAGTAACCAGAATAATGCAAAACAAAAAATGGCGGGTGCTGATTGTAGATGATGAATTTAGAATAGGCAGATTAATAAAAAAACTGATTCATTGGGATGAGTTTGCACTGGAATGCGTAGATGTAGTCGATAATGGAGGAACTGCGTTTGAAATCATACAGAGTGTCAGATGCCCGGATGTTGTAATTACGGATATCCGTATGCCGAAAATTAATGGATTGGAATTAATTGCGATGACACGTGAGATTCATAAAAATATGAAATTTGTGGTCATTAGTGGATATAAAGAATTTGAGTATGCCCATCAGGCATTACAATATGGTGTGGAAGACTATCTGTTGAAGCCGGTTAATGAAGAAGAGTTAAACCGGGTTTTGAAAAAAATTTCTGATGAGCTCACCGTACAGTGGAGGTCAGAACGAGAGCATCAGATATTAAAGGAAACAATATCAGAGAGCAGACATATTATAAAAAGAGATTTCCTTAAGAATATCATAGAGACAGAAGAACCAGAAGAAGTGGATGACAGGGTAGAATTTCAAGGAGAAATTTACCGGGGAATGAATATAAAACTGGACTATGTCGATTATAACAAGAAAGACAAAAAACAGGATAAGCTTACAATCACACGAATTGAGGAGATTGTAGAACGAATACTGAAAGTAGATACAGAAGAAGTTCTGCTTTGTGAAAAGGAAAATTTACATATATATTGTTTGTTTAATTACGATTTCAGTAAAAAGAAAAATATCAAGAATAGTATTAATGATATTTTGATTGAGATAAAAGACTATCTTATGGGGTTTGAACAATACGAAGTATCAATTGGAATCGGAATGGAAAGAAAAGAATTTGCTGAGATCCGTTTTTCGATAAAGGAAGCCCATCGTGCAGTCGGCAATCGTATTAAGCAGGGAGTAGGTCGTGTGATCTATGCGGAGACAATCCACCCGGGCACAGGAGAAGAAGAATATTTGACAGAAGAAGAGAAAGACTGGATTCGTGGTAGTATTGAAAGCTATTCTGTGGATAAATTAGATCAATGTATTAATCAGATGTACAGTAACTATATCATTCAAGACGATCAGGATTGTTCAGTTTGTTATGATATGGCAGAGGAACTGGTAAATTATTTCTTTAGCCAGGTTCAGGAACAAGAAGAAAACGAACGGGAGAGAAAGGAGACGCTTTCTAATTGTCAGCATTGTTATACGATTAGTGCTTTAAAGAAAGTTTTGAAGAATAATCTTGGAAAATTTGTGGAAGAAAGTAAAGAGGCTGCAGAGGCGGAATCTGTAAAACCGATTCGTCAGGCGCAAAAATATATGGAAGAGCATTATAATGAAAAAATAGTATTAGAGGATCTGGCGGAAATCGTGGGATTGAATCCTGTATATTTCAGTGTATTATTCAAGAAAGAGACAGGAATTAATGTTAGTGCATATTTGTTGAATGTGCGGATGGAAAAGGCGAAGGAATTCCTTTGTAATACAAATGAAACTATTGCAGCTATTGGTGACAGAGTGGGATATAAAGACTCTAGATATTTCAGCCAGACATTTGCGAAGCAAGTGGGTGTAAAACCGGCGCTGTATCGGAAGCTTCACTCATAGGGGGAATTTTGATGAAATTTGGAAAGAAATTAGAAAGGCTTCTTTTGGCAGAAATGGGAGTCTGTCTGATTGTTTTGTTGCTGAGTATGTCGGGCAGATGCTCGAGTATGGCAATTTTATTGAGCACTTTGTTTCAGATTTTTATGATAATTTACATAATTGTAGTGCTTGTACATCCGTTACAGGCTTATGCCAGAATTCTGGAACATCTTAATAAAACAGAGTTTGAGAGAGAAGAACTTAGAATGGCACCGGCGGGAGTTCCCTTTGTAAAAGAAACTTATAGTTTGCTGGATCGCTATGCCGCTTATAAGACAAGGAAAAATAATGCCCAGATTTTAAACAAGCAGACGGAATTGACAGCATTACAGAGTCAGATTAATCCACATTTTTTATATAATACGCTTGAGACAATCCGAGGGCAGGCTCTGATTGATGATAATGAAGAGATTGCAAAGATGGTGGAAGCGTTGTCCGCATTCTTTCGCTATAGCATCAGCAGGAAGGGAAATCTTGTGACACTTAGAGATGAGTTGGCAAATATAGAAAACTATATGCTAATTCAGCGATATCGTTTTAATAACAGATTCTCAATGGAAGTATTAATAGATGAGGAAGATGAAGAGGCGTTTGATTTTTTAATACCGCGTCTGATTATTCAGCCGGTTGTTGAAAATGCGATTTTTCATGGTCTGGAAGAAAAGTTGGAAGGCGGAAAAGTTACAATTGATATAATTGTGACAGATAAGAATTTGATTTTGATGATTTCTGATAATGGAAAAGGGATGGATGCGGATACGCTGAAAGAATTGAATGCCAGAATTCAATCTAATAATGTGGAATTGGATGACAGAGAAGAGCGTAATCAGAGAAATACAGGAATTGCCCTTCCTAATATTCATAAGAGAATCCAACTTTTATTTGGAGAAGAGTATGGTGTGAATGTATATAGTACTGCCGGACAAGGAACGGATGTAGAGATCACGATTCCGGCAAATTATAAAACTGACCGGGAGAAAGATCATGAAGAAAGAATTGCTGAGAATTAATCGTTTGAATTATAATTATACCCGGACAAGAAAGCTCGAGAATGTATCATTTTGTATTCTGGAAGGAGAATGCATTGGATTTCTCGGGCTTAGTTATTCTGGAAAAGATTTGATGACAAGTTTGTTGCGAGGAGAACTGACGGAGGGAGACGGAAGTGGCGCAATTTATTTAGGTGGACAGAAAGTGAATGACTGGGAAGTACTTGGAAAAGAAATATATTATATGTGTCCGGACAATTATGTGATAGAAGACTGGACAGTTGCAGAATATCTTTGCCTGGTTGATTCGGGATGGGCAGGTTCATTTTGGAGAAAAGGAGCGCTGAATGAAGAAGCAGGAGAATGCTTTGCAGAACTGGAATTGGATTTTGATATTTCCAGTCGTATGAGAGACCTTTCTGAGTTGGAAAAACGGATTGTTGATGTAGTGAAGGCATATCGTAAGGGTGCGAGGATTATTATTATTGAGGATGAATTTGATGGTGTAAGTCAGACAGATATTATTAAATTTGGAAAAATTATACGCAGACTGATTCAGAGGAAGCTTGGCGTGATCGTGAATAGTAATTCGAATTTTATTATGTCGGAATTGTCTGATAAATTTATTATATTTGATAGAGGACATGTTGTGAAAAAATGTGCCAGAGAGTATATCAAAAATGAAGAACAATTAGAACGTTTTCTTCTTGGGGAAAACGTATTGCCGCCAAGGGAAAAAATAGAAGAACGAACACAGATGTCCTGGAAAGAGGAAGATATTGTATACAGAATTAGAAATTTAAAAATTTTTCAAGATGATGTTAAAAGTCTGAACTTTGTCAGAGGAGAAGTTGTAACATTGCTTACGCTCAACAGAAGAAAAAAAGAACTTCTTTTTTTAATCTTGTCGGGACGTATTAATGTTGAAAATGTTCATTATATTTTAAATGGAGAACGATATGACAATATAGATTGTAGCGAGCTGGCCAGAAAAAAAGTAGTGTCTGTCAGGGCGCTTGGGAGCCGAGAAGAAGTGTTTGAACATATGACTGTGGGAGAAAATCTGATGCTTCCTTCATTGGAGAAAATTTCATTTTGGGATTATATTCGTTCTTCAAGAAATATCCGGAAGATGATTCTGGAAGAAAATCATAACTTAAAAGATGTGAAAGCAGAGGAGTTGGGAATTAATGAGCGGATTCAAATGACTTTGGAACGCTGGTATATTTTTAATCCACTGGTATTAATTTTGTTTGAGCCATTTGCGCTGTGCGATGTAAACGGAGTGGATATAGTAAAAAAATGTGTTAAAAAATTCTCAAATAATGGCACAACAGTAATAATTGTAAGCACAAGAGAAGAATATGTGGAGGATATTTCAGATCAAATCATGCATATTGGATAGTCTCCTAAAAATTCTCACACCTTTTCTAAATTTCCTCACATTGGAAAAATATGTGCATGCTTTTATAATATAATTATTCCAAGAGAGAACTCAAAAAACAGAAAAAAGGAGGAAACGAAATGAAAAAGAAAATCTTAGCAGTATTGTTATCAGCAGCTATGGTTGCTGCAATGGCAATGGGATGTAGCTCAGGCGGAGGTACATCAGCAAAAGCAGATGGAGAAAAGGCCGGAAAGGCAGAGGACATGACCTTTGTAGTTGTTCCAAAATGTGTACATGCATGGTTCGACGAAGTTAACAAAGGAGCTCAGAAAGAGGCAGATCTTCTTGCTGAGCAGTTGGGAGTAAAAGTAAAGATTGATTATCGTGCTCCAGAGTCAGCAGAAGTATCAGCTCAGAACTCAACACTTGAGCAGGCAGCTGCTACAAACCCAACAGCTATCTTGCTTGACCCAGTTGATTATGATGGAAGCGCAGATATCATTAAAGAGATTCAGGACAGAGATATCCCAGTTATCTTGTTTGATGCTCCTACACCAGAAGGAAGCGGACTTACATCTGTAGGTAATGACTTTGCAGAGCAGGCAACAATCGCTGTTGACATGCTTGTTGAGAAGATGGGAACAAAAGGAAAAGTTGCAGTTATGCAGGGTGCTCCTACAGCTCCTAACCATGCAGAGAGATATCAGGCACACTTAGATGCTCTTGCAAAATATCCAGACATTCAGGTAATTGATGGTGGTATTGACAATGATAACGTTGAGACAGCTCAGTCACAGGCAGCAGCTGTACTTGCAGCAAATCCTGACCTTACAGGATACTTAAACTGTGATGCATGCGGATCTGGTGTTGCAGCAGCAATCGAAGAAAAAGGTATGCAGGATAAAGTAACATTCGTAGCAATGGATAACCTGATTGAAATCCTTGATTATGTTAAGACAGGAACAATCACAGCTACATCTTCAACACTTCCTCAGGAGCAGGGTATGTATGCAGTATTAATGGCATATCAGGCAGCTCAGGGAATGCCTCTTCCAGCAAATGTTGATACAGGAATCGGACGTATTACAGCTGACAACATTGATGAGTGGATTGAGACTGTAAGTGCTAAATAAATCAAAAAGTTAAAGTTTTAAGATGACTACTAAGCGGGGGCTTGTGACTGAATTTATTCAAGTTGCTCGTCCCCGCTTCTTGAGTGAGGAGCATATCTATGAAAATATTAGAGGCGAAGAATATTACAAAGATGTTTCCGGGAGTTATCGCCCTGGATTCAGTAGATGTAGCCTTTGAACCAGGAGAAATTCATGCGATCATCGGGGAAAATGGAGCGGGAAAAAGTACACTGATCAAATGTCTTACCGGGGTATATGAACCGGAAGAAGGAGAAGTCATGATCGGTGGAGAAAATGCGATGAAGAATAAAGCACTCTTTGACAAAGTTGCGTATGTACCACAGGAGATTGACCTGTTTGGTTATATGTCTGTTGCAGAGAACTTATTTATTCCGTATGAAAAATCAGGTGTCAAAGGAACTGTAAACCAAAAGGAACTTGAGAAACGGGCAATTCCGATTCTGGAAAAATTCTCGATTCCAGTAAAACCAAATGAATTAGTAAAAGATATCTCTATATCTTCTCAGCAGCTTCTTCAGATTGCCCGTGCAACTGTTCATGAAGATTATGATGTATTGATGCTTGACGAACCGACAACAAGTTTGACGAGCAGAGATACAAAGATATTGTTTAACATAGTAGAGAAAATAAAGAAAGAAAATAAGGCGATTATTTTTATTTCACATAAATTGGAAGAAATTTTCCAGCTGGCGGATGTAATTACTGTTTTTAGAAATGGTAAGAAGGTTGCATATTCAGAGATTAAGGATGTAGATACTAACTGGGTTATCAAACAGATGACAGGTCGGGAACTGAATCAAAATGAGAGATTCTATTCTACAAAGGTATCTGACGAGGTGTTGCTGGAAGTAAATAATCTTACAGGTGAGAGATTTACCAATGTTAGTTTCAAACTGAAAAAAGGTGAAATCCTTGGGTTCTCCGGATTAGTCGGTGCTGGACGAAGCGAAGTTATGCAGGCAATCTTTGGATATCTTCCGGTATATAAAGGTTCGGTTAAACTGGACGGAGCGGACTGGAAACTGGGAGATACAAACTATTCGGTTAAGAATGGATTTATTTATCTTCCAGAGGAACGGAAAAAGCAGGGGATTTTGCCAGTACTTTCTATTAGAGATAACATTTCTGTATCAGTTTTGGATAATCTGAAGAGTGGAATCAGCATTTCTAGAAAGAAAGAAAATGAACTGGCAAAGAGTGTTATTGAAACTTATGATGTAAAGACACCGGGGTCAGACAAAGAAATTCAGTTTCTGTCAGGTGGTAACCAGCAGAAGGTTATTATCGGGCGTGCCATGGCTTGTAAGCCGAAACTCCTGGTATTTGATGAACCGACAAAGGGAATTGACGTAGGAACAAAAACTGAAATTTACCGTCTTATGAAGAAGCTTGCAGAAGAAGAGGGAATCGGAATCATCATGATTTCATCTGAGATGGAAGAGATTAAGAAGTGCTCAAATAGAGTCATTGCAATGTATGAAGGTAAGATTGCGGGAGAGTTTGACGAATACACGGAACAGCAATCTATTCTAGGAGCAATTATTGGAGTGAATTCCTAATTATATTTTACAGCTGTATCAGAAAGTGGTTCAGCTGGAGGGAAATATTTACGTAAATTCTTAGAAGGATGAAAGAGGAGTTTTAATATGAGTAGAGAAAATGAAAAACAAAAATCAGGAAATGCATTTATCAATGCATTGAAGAAAAGTAATATGACTGCGATGGCAGCAATATTAGTCGTTATGATTATCATTGCAAGTATTGTATCTCCATATTTCTTAAATGTGTACAACTTGCAGTCAGTACTGCGTGATTTAGCATTTGTAGGCATGATTGGTATTGCTCAATCATTGCTTTTGCTAGTTGGAGAACTAGATTTATCAGTAGGTAAGATTGCCTGCTTATCTGGTATCTTAACAGGTATGTTGATGGTAAATGTAGGATTGAATCCATGGCTGTGCCTTGTAATAGGACTAATTCTTGGATTATTGTTCGGATTTATCAATGGTATTATTATTACAAGGCTTCGTTTGAATTCAATGGTTGCTACAATCGGTATGCAGGGTGTATATGGTGGTATTAACTTGGTTATCACAAAAGGAAAAGCTGTTACAGGTATTCCAGCTGATACACAGGTACTTGGAAAACAGTCTATCGGACCTATACCAATTCCGTTTATTATTTGTCTTGTTGTTTTGATCCTGATTTTATTTATGGTAAAGAAGACAAAGACGGGCCGTTACATATATGCGATTGGTAACAGTAAAGAAGCAGCTAAGATTCTCGGAATCAAAGTAGATCGTATTCGTGTTATGATTTACTCTATTGTTGGATTGATTTCTGCACTGGCAGGACTTCTATATGTATGTCGTCTTGGCTCTGCACAGACAGCCATTGGTGAAGATTGGCCAATGAACTCTATAGCAGCATCTGTTATTGGTGGTGTTGCTCTTACAGGTGGCGTTGGTAATCCGGCAGGAGCTCTGATTGGAGCAGCTGTTATTACAATTATCCAAAATATTATTGTACTGTTCGGCGTTAACTCTTATTGGCAGTCAGCAGTTAGTGGTATTGTCGTAGTACTTGCTATTTCCTTCAGCTCTATTTCCACTATCGTTCGTGAAAACAGACAGAAGAGAATCAAATTGAACTAAACAGACAGATATTTATAGGACTGGTGGATGTTTTGCAATATTGCCAGTCCTGAATCTTAAAAGGGGGAACGTAAATGAAATTAGGATTAAATCTTTCGTTTGCAGTAAAACGCTGGTTGGATCCAGTTGAATTAGCAAAGATGATAAAAGAGGATTTTGGAGTAGATCATGTACAGTTCACATGGGATCTGATTGATCCGTGGTGGCCGCAGGCACAGAGAGATGTTATGGTCTATCAATATAAAGATGCATTTGCAGATGCAGGAATTACAATTGATGCAACATTTGGTGGACTTGCATCCTATTCTTACGCCCATTTGCTGGCACCGACAAAAATACAAAGGGATATCGCTTTTACATTTTTTAAAAGAGCAATTGACATGACTGTTGATATGGGAGCAAAAATCATGGGAACACCTGTCGGTGGTATGGATTACCATGATGCGAGAGATCCGCAGAGACGTGAAGAACTTTATCAGGATATGCTTGAGTATTTAAGGAAGCTTGCCGAGTATGGAAAAACGAAAGGTTTGGAAGAGATTCACATTGAGGCAACACCTTTGATTACGGAATTTCCACATAGTCCGGAAGTGTCAGTTCAGATGATGAAGGATTTGGAAGGTACAGATATTCCAATCAAACTTTTGGTAGACTGGGGACATGCACTTTATAAACCACTTTTAAAAGAAGAAGCAGATATTGAACTCTGGTTCAAACAGTGTGCTCCATATATCGGCTCTATTCATTTACAGCAGACAGATGGCCAGTGGGACAGACATTGGGATTTCACTCATGAAGGAGGAATCATTACACCGGAGTTGATTAAAAAAGCAACAACAGAAGCAGGGCTGGATGATATTACACAGTACTTGGAAGTTGTAACAATATTTGAAGATGATGACGATGCTGTCTATGAAGGCATGAAGAAGACAATGGATTATCTTCACAAAGAACTTGGATGTTAGGAGGCGGGAAGCATGGATTATAAAGAAACTTATGAAAAGATCCTCGGAGAATACAGACAAGTATTTGAGAGAGTCGACCAGGATAATATGCGCGCATTTATTGACGAAGTAAAGGCACATGACCGCATTTTCCTAATTGGTGTTGGACGTGAAGGTATGGCAACCAGAGCATTTGCTATGCGACTGATGCATATGGGAAAAGAAATTCATTGGATTTGGGATGATACAACACCATCTATCGGAGAGGGAGATTTACTGATTGCGACTCTTGGAGATGGACGTATCGGGCATATTAATTACATTTGCGAGCGTGCGAAAGAAGCAGGGGCAATGATTTATGTTGTGACAGGATCTCCAAGTGGTGACACTGCAAAAAATGTTGCGGATAAAGTATTTTTCGTGCCGGCAGCAGTATATAGAGGAACAGATGATGTAGTTCCATCCTTCCAGCCAATGGGAAATCTCTTTGAGCAATGTTTGTTGATATTATTTGATATTATTATCATGACAATTGTGGATGAGACACCGGGGCTTACATTTGAAAAAATGTCGAAGAATCATCGTAATGTTGAATAATTATAAAGAATGTACAAGGAGGTACCACAAATGGGAACAAAAAAGATCTTAAATAAGGATGTGTCAAATGTTGTAGAGGAAAGTCTTGCGGGATATCTGATGGCTTATAGAAAATATTATAAAAAAGTCGGTGAGTACAATGCATTTACCTATAAAGGGCATAGAAAAGATAAAGTTGCTCTTGTAATTGGTGGAGGAAGCGGACATGAGCCGTTGTTTACAGGATATTGCGGAGCAGGACTTGCTGATGCAGTTGCATGTGGAAATGTTTGTGCATCTCCGAACCCTGAATTGATCATGGAAGCTGCAAAGGCAGTGGATCAGGGAAAAGGTGTTCTGTTTGTATATGGAAACTACGCAGGAGATAACCTGAACTTTGATATGGCAGAGGAAATGTGTCAGGCAGAGGGTATGAAGACAGCCCATGTGCGTGAGTGGGATGACTTTGCATCTGCACCAAAAGAGAGAATTACAGATCGCCGTGGTATTGCCGGAGACGTATATACAATCAAGATTGCCGGAGCTGCGTGTGATGCAGGGTTGAGCCTTGAAGAAGTTGTTCGTATTACAGAAAAAGCTAGAGATAACACAAACACAATTGGCCTTGCAACATCTCCGGGAACACTTCCGGGAAATGATAAACCGACATTCGAAATCGCAGATGACGAGATGGAATTTGGAATGGGACTTCACGGTGAACCGGGAATTGAGCGTACAAAGATGATGCCTTGCAGTGACATGGTTGATCGTATGTATAAAGAATTGAAAGAAGAGATGGGATTAAAAGAAGGAGATGAGATTGCAGTTCTTGTCAATGGACTTGGTTCCACACCACTTCTTGAGTTGAACTTGGTGTTCTATGAGTTACATAAACGTATGCATAAAGATGGTCTTAAAATCTATGACACAGAGATTAAGACATATTGTACATGTATGGAAATGGGTGGATTTTCCATTACTTTCTTGAAATTGGACGATGAACTGAAACCGTATTATGATGCACCATGCTATTCTCCGTATTATGCGAAAGGTTCTGTATCAGGAGAAGCAATCGAGGATGATGGTGAGGACGAGGAAATCGAGTTTGATGAAAACGATGTTAAGCCAGCTGAAATTGTAAGAAGTAAAGAAGGAGAGTTGACAGAACTTAACGCAGAAGATACAAGAAATATGCTGCTTTATATCGCAGATAAAATTATTGCAAATAAGCCATATCTGACAGAGATTGACAGTGCTATCGGTGATGGAGATCATGGAATCGGTATGGCAGGGGGAATGCAGAAGGCAAAGAAGAAACTGCTTAAGATGGCAGGTGAGGAGAATGCTTATCAGCTCTTTGAGACGGCAGGACAGGCAATGCTTATGTCTATGGGTGGAGCTTCAGGAGTTATCTTCGGAAGTCTGTACCTGGCAGGAGCAAAAGGTATGGATCCAAAGTCTGTTATTACATCAAAAGATCTTGCCGACATGGAGAAGAAGAGCCTGGAGGCAATTCAGGAAAGAGGAGGAGCACAGGTCGGAGACAAGACTATGGTAGATGCTCTTTCACCAGCAGTAGATGCACTTGCAGCAAATGCTGATAAAGGTCTTCTTGAAATGTTGAAGGCGGCAGAGGCGAGTGCAAAGCAGGGTGTTGAAGATACAAAGAAATATGTTGCAAAATTCGGACGTGCAAAATCGCTACTTGAGAGAGCGATTGGACATCAGGATGCAGGAGCAACATCTGTATATCTGATTTTCCAGGGAATGAGAGAATTCGTGGAAGGAAAACTTGCATAAAACTGTGTAGTATAGATTACTGAAAAATTGAAGACTTATATGATGATGTGGCGTGGTGAAATAGCCACGCCGTAGTGAAAAATGGGAGAAAAGAATGTTAGCGACGTTAAAAGAAGTACTTGAAAAAGCAGAACAAGGTAATTATGCAGTAGGAGCATTTAACTGTACTTCTCTGGAGTCTGGAATGGCAATTGTGGAAACAGCAGAAGAGCTCAATAGTCCAGTAATTTTACAATATGCAGATTCCCATAGACATCTGATTTCTATAGATGTTATTGGACCGATTATGTTACAGCTTGCAAAAATAGCGAAAGTACCAGTTGTAGTACATTTGGATCATGGCGCAAGTATTGAAAGTTGCAGACATGCAGTTGATATGGGATTTACTTCTGTGATGTATGATGCATCTGCGAAGCCGTTTGAGGACAATGTAGCTGAAACAAGAAGCGTTGTGGAATATGCACACGAAAGAGGTGCTTCAGTAGAGGCGGAACTTGGACATATATTGACTTCCAAAGCAGGAGCTGCTGAAGGCAATGGGAAATCCTATACTCGTGAAGAAGCATATACAGATCCTGAGATGGCAAAAGAATTTATCGAAAGGACAAATGTGGATGCACTTGCAATTGGATTTGGAACAGCGCATGGAATTTATACGGAAAAACCAGTACTGGATTTGAACCGTATTGCGTTGATAAAAAGTGCAAAAGATATTCCATATGTTATGCATGGAGGTTCCGGACTCAGTGAGGAAGAGTACAGAACAGCAATTCATAACGGAATTCGTAAGATTAATTACTATACTTACCTGTCATTGGCTGGTGGAAGAGGTGTGATGCAGTATCTCGAGGATAAAAAAGATAAGGATGCAATTTACTTTGAAGATATAGCAAAAGCAGGGATTACAGCAATGAAGGCAGATGTGAAAAGAGCAATGAAGATTTTTGAATCGGATGGAAAAATATAACCATCGGCGTACTTATAGATATGCTTAAGATAGCAGAAAACCCCTGGTGAAAACCGGGGATTTTCTGCAAGAAATCCCAAATGCGCTAATTAGTAAAAATGAATATAATAAATTTATTTAGATCAGGAACAAAAGGAGGTAAGACATGAGTAAAAAATTATATTTTGGAAGTAATTTGAAAATGTATAAGAATATTAAGGACACGGTAGAATATCTTCAGAAATTAGTGGAGAATACGAAAGATATCAGCCGGGAAGAGATAGAATTATTTATTATCCCGTCTTATACCACTCTTGAAAGTGCTACGAAAAATGTTGACCGCGCTTATGTAAAGCTGGGCGCTCAGAATATGTGCTGGGAAGATGAAGGACAGTTTACAGGAGAAATTTCGCCGCTTATGCTAAAAGAGTTAGGGTTGGATCTTGTAATGATTGGACATTCTGAGAGAAGACATGTGTTTGGCGAGACTGATGTTGAGGAAAATAAAAAAGTAAAAGCAGCTTTAAACCATGGCTTTACAACACTTTTATGTATTGGTGAAACAGCAGAAGAAAAAGACTTTGGAATTAGTGCAGAAGTCCTTCGGACTCAGTTGAAAATAGGATTTCATGATGTTCCGGTATCTCAGGTTCCGAATATCTGGGTTGCATATGAGCCGGTATGGTCTATTGGTGTAAACGGAACTCCGGCATCGGCAGATTATGCAGAGAAGATGCACAAGGTAATTAAAGCATGTTTGAGAGAAATTTTTGGTGATGTTGCTGATGAAATCCCTGTATTATATGGAGGAAGTGTAAATCCGGGAAATGCAAATGAATTAATTGTTCAACCGTCGATAGATGGGTTGTTTACGGGAAGAGCAGCATGGCAGGCGGACAACTTTGATAAGTTGATTCGTGATGCAAAGGCAACATATGAAGCAAAGTAAAGAATGTTAAAAAGTAAAGGGGGCAAAAATAAGCCCCCTTGATTTATAAATTTTTAAGCAAATCTTTTAACGTTTTTTCCACGGAATCTGTCGTGTGTGTAGCGTAATCCGCTACTCCGGTGGCAGCAGTCGTCATGGCATAGCTTATGTTGGACAGTTGCAACATTTCCAAATCATTGTACTGATCTCCGAATGTGATACCATTCTTTGGATCCATGCCAAGGGAAGATACGATATTGGAAAGAGCAGAACCCTTGTTGGCATTCGGTGCAATGAAATCAATCCAGATATTCCCGGAGGTTACAATCTTGATTCGATCACCGAAACGTTCTTGAAAATAGGCGCGAAGACGTTTTTCGGTTCCATCAAAATCACATACTGCGATTTTGATAAAAGGCTCCTTGATATCACGTACATTTTGGACAATGTCCATGTCATAACCGACATCGTTACGGATATGATCGATGTAGTCAGAATCTTGTGAGTCGGTATATCCGGTCCGGGCTGTGGAAATCAAAGTGTGGCAATGACCATATTCTTTTGCAGCGTCTGCGATTTCATAGATCAAATCAGTATCAATATGTCCTAATGAGACAATTTTACCGTCATGCACACACATAGATCCATTTTCTGCAACATAGGAAATGTCATCTTTCACAGGGGCAAATAGGCGTTGGAGATTTTTGTATTGGCGGCCGCTGGCTGCAATAAAATGTATCCCGTGTTCTTTTAACTGGCGGATAATGTCAAATAATTCTGGATTCAGCGCGGTCGCGTGGCCGTGGAGTAAAGTTCCGTCTACATCGCTGGCAATATATTGTATCATAATAGTTCCTTTCTTTCTGAGTTGTAAGAGGATTAAAGTCGAGCACTTGCTTAAAAGTAAGCTTGTGTAAAAAATTCTTATGTTATCTTTCTGTATTAATTGATGTACCTGTGTTGATAATAGAAATCGTATCTATTATAATATAAAAAGACGTCAAAGAAAAGACGACAAAGAAAAGAGGAGGATATAACGTCATGAAAATCGGAATTGGTAATGATCATGCTGCGGTAGATATGAAGAATCAGGTGGTAGAATACCTGGAAGGAAAAGGATATGAAGTTGTGAACTTTGGAACAGATACATATGAAAGCTGCAACTATCCGGAATACGGTGAGAAAGTCGGACGAGCTGTTGCGGCAGGAGATGTAGATCTTGGTATCCTGATCTGCGGTACAGGAGTTGGAATTTCTCTGGCAGCAAATAAAGTGAAGGGTGTTCGTGCAGTTGTTTGCTCAGAGCCATATTCAGCAAAACTCTCCAGACAGCATAACAATACCAATATTCTGGCATTCGGTGCCCGTGTGATCGGAATTGAACTTGCGAAGATGATCATTGATGAGTGGTTAAATGCAGAATTCGAAGGCGGAAGACACCAGACCAGAGTAGATATGATTACAGCAATTGAGAATAAATAAGCAAAAAATAAATAGTAAAAATAATCAGTAAACAAAACTGTTGCTTTGTGAAGGATAATCTGACGAAGCAGCAGTTTTTTGTTGCCAAGCATGCGACAAAAAGGTCCGGTGGACCTTTTTAGCGCTATAAAAGTATTCGAAGGAAATTGCCAGTAAAAGTTTATCTGTGCAGGAAATCTTTTTGGAAATCTGTACATTTCCGTATTTTAGAAAAATCACCTATCTGATTTTTGAGTCATACTATAATATAAAAAGATTTTGAGGAATAAATATGCCATATTCTATGATGTTAGATAGTGGTCACGGGGGAAGTGATCCTGGAGCAGTTTATCAGGGGCGCCGTGAAAAAGATGATACATTAAGGCTGACGCTTGCAGTGGGAGAGATTCTTCAGGGAAATGGAATTGAGGTACTTTACACCAGGACAACAGATGTGTATTTGTCCCCATATGAGCGGGCGGTAGAGGCAAATCAGGCAGGAGTGGATTTTTTCCTGTCGATCCATCGAAACTCTTATCCGACAGATAATGAAGTAATGGGAGTGGAAAGTCTAATCTATGATTTGTCTGGACTTAAATATCAGATGGCTCAGGAAATCAATGAACAATTGGAGACGGTGGGGTTTGTAGATCTGGGGGTGAAAGCAAGACCGAATCTTGTAGTGTTGAAGCGGACACGGATGCCAGCTGTACTTGTAGAGGCTGGATTTATCAATTCAGATACGGATAATGAATTATTTGATTCTAATTTTCAGGATATTGCACAGGCAATTGCAACAGGAGTCCTGGATACATTGGAAAATGCCGGAGTTCTGAAAGAACCGGAAACGCCGGTGGAACAGACGAAGTACCGTATTCAGGTCGGACTGTTCCGGAACCGGAACAATGCAGCGAGGCAGCAGGAAACACTGGAAGACCGTGGATTTCCGGCATATATAGATCAATGGAAACAATATTATCGGGTGATTTCCGGAGAATATGATATGCTGGACGAAGCAGTGGCGGCACAGAGAAGACTTAAGAGAGCCGGATTTGAGACGCTCTTGATACAATAAGTATTCAGATACTCTGAACGAGTACATTTTACAAAGATTTAGCATTTCTCTGTAAACTGATTTAACATGCAGTTCCTATAATGTACATGAAGAAAAGAAAGAGATGGTGCGGACCACATGAAGATGTGAGAGCATCTAAGATATCAGCTGCTTCATATGCAGGGAGGAATGGATATGAGATTTTTATGGGAAATGACAGGGAAAGTATTTGGAGTGGAAGCGCAGGATGGAACATTTTTATCAGCAAATGTATTGCTGTGGAGTGTTATAACATTTATAGTTGGAATATTCTTCTGCACGGCAATTGGAAAAATTGCATTGATTGACTGTATAGCAAATGTAATGTGTGTTGCTGTTTATGCCGGAGTGATCGGCGGAGTGATCGGTGGATTTTTATTCCTGATACACAGACATAACGGGAAACAGTTATAAGAGTTAAAAATTATAGAGGCTTAATAGAAGATATTTTGAATTACATCAAAAGATATAAAGAAAAGGCATGTTCTGACATGAAATTTTAAGAACTTGCCTTTTCTTTTTATTATTATATACCTACAAAAACCGTTCGGAACAGAATTTGTAGATATGTCTACTTATTATTCTTCAGAATCCTCATCATATTCCACTTTCTCCGGCAGATACACATGAACTTTCTCAATACGGTTTTTATCCAGAGATTCTACAACCAGTCGAATACCATCGGATGTTGTGACAGAATCGCCGAGTTCCGGAAGCCGGTCCAGATGCTCGATGATAAATCCACCGAGGGAATCATATTCTTCAGATTCCAGATTCAGTTCCAGATGGTCATTGAAGTCGTCCAGATTGACAGAACCTTCTACCAGATATTCTTTGTCAGAAATTTTGTGAACAAAATCTTCTTCATTCTCGTCATATTCGTCATGAATTTCACCGACAATTTCTTCCAAGATATCTTCCAGTGTGATCAAACCGGAAGTTTCACCATATTCATCCAGAACAATTGCAATATTAAAGGATGCCTGACGCATCTCCACAAGAAGTTCGGAAATATTCTTATACTCATAAGTAAAATAAGCTTCTCGCATAATATCCCGGATATGGAATTCTTTTGTGTTTCCGTAATCGTAAAGCAACAAGTCCTTCATGTTAATTGTACCGATCACATTGTCGGTCGTATCTTCATAAATCGGCAGCCTTGTGAATTTATCTTCACGGAAAATGTCAATCAGCTCTTCATATGTGCAGTTTACATCTGCAAATGTTACGTGAACGCGGGGAACCATAACATCTTTTGCTTTTGCATCCCCGAGATCTACCACATTGTAAATCATTTCTTTCTCTTCAGATTCGATAACTCCGTCTTCATGGCTGACATTTACAATTGTACGAAGCTCGTTCTCTGTCATGGCGCGTTTGTGGTCGTTCGGATCTACACGTAAGATGAAAAGAACAACGTTGGTCAGACCATTGATAATGAAGATGAACGGTGTCATGATCTTCATAAATATATGGATGATTTGTGCGTATGCCAGAGATACTTTCTCGGCGTGGATAGTAGCCATTGTCTTCGGTGTAATCTCACCGAAAAGCAGAATCGCTACAGTTAAAATTCCGTTAGCGATTGCGACCAAGGAGCCTCCGAGACTGTAAGCCAGGGTTGTGGTCAGTGATGCAGCAGAAAGGTTCACGATGTTATTACCGATTAGTATAGCGGTCAGCATCTTTGAAGAATCATCCGTAATCTTTAATACAATTTTTGCGTTTTTGTTGCCTTCATCGGCAAGGTTGCGGATTCGAATTCGGTTTACTGTTGTAAGTGCAGTCTCCGCGGAAGAAAAGAAAGCAGATAGTGCTAACAGTACAATCAGTACAATAAATAGTATAGTATCATTCGAGTCCAATGATAAATCACTCCTTTTTGATAATTGTGTAATTAAGAGTAATATACAGCATTTACGGAGATTTTGCAAGAAGAAAGGAAGTATCGGGGAACGTAAATGAGACAAGGTGCCTAAAGTGTATCGGTAAACATTGAACTTGTGGCTTTTTTATTGTATGATAAGAATATTCTTTGCGGTGCTTAGAATAACTTTCAGTATAGGAGCAGATTTTTATGAATCAGAACTTTTATGATAAATTGAACAATGTGATAGCAAAGGATAGCATTTTGATCGATGAGCCGATGAGCCGTCACACTACATTTCGTGTGGGCGGACCGGCAGATTTCTTCGTGACACCAAAGGCGAAGGAAGAAGTAAGAGATGTGATCCGTATCTGTAAAGAAGCAGGAATGCCGTATTATATTATAGGAAATGGAAGTAATCTTCTTGTGTCTGATGCAGGATACCGCGGTGTGATCGTTCAGATTTATAAGGAAATGAATGAAGTGAAGGTAGAAGGTGATCTTGTAAAGGCACAGGCTGGAGCATTGCTTTCAGGAATCGCGGCTAAAGCGCTGGGGGCAGAGCTTTCAGGTTTTGAATTTGCTTCTGGAATTCCGGGGACAATCGGAGGTGCCTGTGTGATGAATGCAGGAGCCTACGGCGGAGAGATGAAGGATGTACTGGAATCTGTGACAGTGCTTACAGGTGAAGGTAAGATTATAGAACTGGGCCGTAATGAACTGGAGCTTGGATACCGCACTAGTGTGATTGCGAAGAAAGGTTATATTGTGCTTGGGGCGGTGTTGAAGCTTGAGCGCGGAGACGGAGAGAAGATCAAAACTTATATGGATGAGCTGAAGGAGAAGCGTGTGACGAAACAGCCGTTGGAATATCCAAGTGCCGGAAGTACGTTTAAGCGTCCGGAAGGATATTTTGCAGGAAAACTGATTGAGGATGCCGGACTTCGGGGATTTCAGGTCGGAGGAGCACAGGTGTCCGAAAAGCACTGTGGTTTTGTGATTAACCGGGATCATGCGACGGCAGCAGATATTATGGAACTGATGAGACAGGTACAGATCCGCGTGAAGGAGAATTCCGGCGTGGATCTGGAACCGGAAGTGAAGAGATTAGGGGACGAATAAGATGAGACTTGTAATTGTGACTGGAATGTCCGGTGCCGGAAAAAGTACGGCACTTAAGATGCTGGAAGATATGGGATATTTTTGTGTGGATAATTTGCCGGTCCCATTGATTCCGAAATTTGCAGAACTTCTGGCGGTGCCGGGTACGGAGATGAATAAAGCAGCTCTTGGAGTAGATATCCGGAGCGGACAGAGCTTTCAGGAGCTTGCGAATGTACTGAAAGTTCTGGATGAAGGCGGCTGCCAGTATGAGATCCTTTATCTGGAATCCAGCGATGATGTACTTGTAAAGAGATATAAAGAGACGAGACGTTTTCATCCGCTGGCAGGTAGTGACGGACGTGTGGAAGATGGCCTGAAGAGAGAACGAGAACTTCTTGGATTCCTGAAGAAAAAAGCGGATTATCTTGTAGATACCAGTCATATGCTTACAAGAGAACTGAAAGCAGAGCTGAACAAGATATTTGTCCAGAACAAGGAATATAAGAACCTTTACATTACGGTGTTGTCATTTGGCTTTAAGTATGGAATTCCGAATGATGCAGATCTGGTGTTTGATGTACGTTTTCTGCCCAATCCATATTATATAGAAGAGTTACGTCCTATGAGTGGAAATGATCAGCCGGTCAGAGACTATGTGATGAATAACGACACAGCAAAACAGTTCTTGACAAAGCTTACGGATATGGTAGAATTTCTCATACCGAATTACATTTCCGAGGGAAAGACACAGCTTGTGATCGGAATTGGATGTACGGGAGGAAAGCATCGTTCCGTTACACTGGCAAATGAATTGTATGAGGCGCTGAAAAAAACAGACAGCTATGGAGTTCGCATTGAGCACCGTGATATCGGAAAAGATGCGATCACGAAGGCAAAATAGGTGAGTATCATGTCGTTTTCGGGGAAAATAAAAGAAGAACTCGCAGAGCATGTCGCAAAAGCACGGCATTGTAATCTGGCAGAACTGACTGCGATTTTACATATGTGCGGGGAATTTGAAGAAGATAAAAATGGTATATGTACGATTAGATTCCGATCAGAAAATTATCTGGTAGCGAGAAAGTGCTTTACATTAATGTCAAAAACATTTAATATAGAAGCTGACATCGTAGTCCGAAAGAATATGACGAATGGAAGCACAAGTTATTTTATGCGTTGGGCAGGGGAGGAACTGTTGGCGGTAAAGAATGCACTTGTGCAGGCTGTATGCTGTAAGCGTGCTTATATCAGGGGGGCATTCATTGCAGCAGGATCGATGAGTGATCCGAGCAAGTCTTATCATTTTGAGATTGTGTGTGGGGAACTTGCACAGGCAGAGTATGTGAGAGATATGATCAATAGCTTTGACCTGGATGCTAAGATCGTAACGCGTAAGAAGACATTTGTCGTATACTTGAAAGAAGGATCCCAGATTGTGGATGTCCTGAACATTATGGAAGCGCACATCGCCCTCATGGAACTTGAGAATGTCCGCATTCTGAAGGAGATGCGTAACTCAGTGAATCGAAAAGTTAATTGTGAGACAGCGAATATCAACAAGACCGTATCGGCGGCCGTAAGGCAGATGGAAGATATTGTGTATGTCAGAGATACAGTTGGCTTGGATTATTTGCCGGAAGGATTAAGAGACGTTGCCCTTACACGGCTTGAGAATCCGGATGCAACTCTGAAAGAGCTGGGGAGTCTTATGGCAGACCCGGTTGGAAAATCAGGGGTGAATCACCGGCTGAGAAAGATTAGCGAGATAGCAGATAAGTTAAGGGGTTAGTTTAAGGAGGATTTATATGATTAAGAAACCTGTTACACTTCAGTCAGACCTGGACATGGAGTCCAGACCAATCGCACATCTTGTGCAGGAGGCAAGTCAGTATGACAGTACGGTGTACATTGAGATGGACAACATGAAGATTAATGCCAAAAGTATTATGGGGATGATGGCATTACAGTCACACCAGCCGGGAAAAGGAACCAACCTTACTCTCATTGCTGAGGGAGACGATGAGGAGCAGGCTGTAAGTGGAGTGGAATCATTTCTGCTTGCACAGTAATCAATAACATACATAGATAATTGAGGAATCGAAAGAGGGCATCTCACATGCCCTCTTTTTGGAATATATTGTAAAATCATGGAGGAAATGTCAGATGAAAAAGCTTCTATTTGTATATAATCCACGTGCAGGAAAAGAGATGCTAAAGCCAAGATTGTCAGATGTTCTTGATATCTTTGTGAAAGCGGGATATGAAGTGACAGTGCATCCGACACAGGCATACAGGGACGCTTATTATCAAATCAAGGAATACGAAGTTGGCAAATATGATCTGATTGCGTGTAGCGGTGGAGATGGAACGATTGACGAGGTTGCGACTGGAATGATGAAGCGCCGTGAGATGGGAAAAGATGTTGTTCCGGTAGGATATATTCCGGCAGGAACGACGAATGATTTTGCTAAGAGTCTGCACATTCCGAGAAAACCCCTTGCGGCAGCAGACAATGCGGTGAAGGGAGTCCCATTTCCGTGCGACATTGGAAAGTTCAATGACAGCGTATTTGTTTATATTGCAGCATTTGGAATTTTTACAGATGTGTCTTACGAGACAGATCAGGCAGTGAAAAATGTACTTGGTCATATGGCGTATATTTTGGAAGGTGCAAAGAGAATCTTTAACATTCCTTCCTATAAAATTAAGGTGGAGCATGACGGGGAAGTTATCGAGGACGAATTTATCTTCGGTATGGTGACGAATTCTCGTTCCGTTGGCGGCTTTTCTAATATGGTCGGGAAAAATATAGTATTTGACGACGGACTGTTTGAAGTGACACTGATCAAGACCCCGAAGAATCCGATTGCTTTGCAGGAGATTATTGCAGCACTCCTGATCGAGCAGGTGGATACAAAGCATATGTACACATTTAAGACAAAAAAAATTACCTTTGATTCTGTTGAAGAGATTCCGTGGACACTGGATGGAGAGTTCGGCGGAGAACAGGATTATGTGGAAATCGAGAATGTTCAGAAGGCAATGGAGATTATGGTTCCGGAGAATCATGTACTGGAGCTGAGCGAGCAGAAAAATAAAATAGAAAGAGATTAAATAAGTGGAGACTAGAGAAAAATTTTCATCAAGACTGGGATTTATATTAATGTCCGCAGGCTGTGCAATTGGTCTGGGAAATGTATGGAGATTCCCGTATATCACAGGAGTGTACGGAGGAGGAGCATTTGTGCTTCTGTATCTGTTCTTTCTTTTGATTTTAGGACTTCCGATCATTGTTATGGAGTTCGCGGTTGGCCGTGGAAGCCAGAAGAGTATTGCAAAGTCTTTCAATGAACTGGAACCAAAAGGAAGTAAATGGCACATTTACCGCTATTTCGGAATTGCAGGTAATTATTTGCTGATGATGTTCTATACGACAATCGGCGGCTGGATGCTTGCATATTTCGTAAAGATGGTAAAAGGAGATTTTGTAGGAGCTGACACAAAGCAGGTGGAGGCGATTTTTGGAGAACTGACTTCTAACAGAAATGAAATGCTGTTCTGGATGATTTTGATTTCCGTGCTGGGGCTTATAGTGTGTTCTATGGGACTTCAAAATGGTGTCGAGAAAATGACAAAATTCATGATGTCCAGTTTGTTTGTAATTATGTTAATATTGGTCGTTCGTGCAACGACACTGGATGGTGCGGTAGATGGATTGAAGTTCTATCTGCTTCCGGATTTTGGTAAGATGGCCGAAAATGGATTTAAAGAAGCGGTGTTTGCGGCAATGGGGCAATCATTCTTTACTTTAAGTGTCGGAATTGGTGCACTGGCAATCTTTGGAAGTTATATTGGAAAAGAGAGAAGATTGACTGGAGAGGCAATCAGCATCACCGTTCTGGATACGGTTGTAGCGCTTGTTGCAGGTCTGATCATATTTCCATCCTGTTTTGCATTTGATGTAAACCCGGGGCAGGGACCAGGACTTGTATTTGTGACATTGCCAAATGTATTCCGTGAGATGGCTGGCGGAAGAATCTGGGGAGCTCTGTTCTTCCTGTTCATGTCGTTTGCAGCATTTTCCACGATCATCGCAGTGTTCCAGAATATTCTCCAATTCGCAAGAGATATGTGGGGGATTTCTTTGAAGAAATCTGTTCTTATTAATGGAGTTCTGCTGATTCTTCTTGCGGTGCCTTGTGTGCTTGGAATGACAGACTGGGCAGGATTCTCTATAGGTGAAAAGAGTATTATGGATATCGAGGATTTCCTTGTAAGTAATAACCTTCTGCCGATTGGATCACTGGTATATCTTTTGTTCTGTATGACAAGATATGGCTGGGGATGGGATAATTTCATAAAAGAAGCAAATACCGGATCCGGAGTGAAATTCCCGACACATAAAGCTATCCGGTTTTACCTGACATTTATCCTGCCGCTGATCGTGCTGTTTATATTTGTGCAGGGTTATTGGGGCTTGATCGCAGGATAGGACATAAAAAATGTAGTTTTAGATTACGATGTCGTACAAACAATGGTTTTGCGCCGACCGAAACGGAGTGTAGACTTGCAGAGGTGCGCAGTAGAAGTATGTCATGCAATTGCATGACGCGCACCTCGCAGCAAGAATGCCAATACACCGAAAACCGAATATGATTTCCGGTATAAAGGTGCATCGGAATGTCAGATGCGTCCCTACAAAATGTCGGAATTTGATGAAAAAATAAAAAAGTTTAAAAAAATTGAAAAAAGTGCTTGCATTCTTGGAAAACCTTTGCTATACTAAGCAAGTACCGAACGCGAGGGTACAGAAAAAAACATAAAAAACTGATATGGCTCCGTGGTCAAGCGGTCAAGACGCTAGCCTCTCACGCTGGAATCAGGGGTTCGATTCCCCTCGGAGTCACTAAGATCCACAGATTGTTCTGTGGATCTTTTTGTTGTATCCGTGATGAAACGAAGTCTGAGGAGTATTCACCTGGGAAAGATATTTTACAAAAGTATTAGTCCAGAAAACGGAAATGACTTATTTGAAGTATAAAAAGGCGTAGAATATAATTGTTAAAAATATGACGAAAATACCTTCGGATTGGCCGAATTTTTTGACAAAATCACATGTCTCCAGATACTTGTCATTTAGAATGTTATGGTCTATAATGAGGAAAGCAAAGGTAACAATTTAAATGGAGGAGTTTAATATGTTAGTATCAGCAAAAGAGATGCTTGAAAAAGCAGTAGAAGGTCACTATGCAGTAGGGCAGTTTAACATCAACAATCTGGAGTGGACAAGAAGTGCGCTTCTTGCAGCAGAAGAGGTAAAATCTCCAATTATCCTTGGTGTATCTGAGGGTGCAGGAAAATGGATGACAGGATTCAAGACAGTTTCCGCTATGGTACAGGCCATGATCGAAGAACTGAATATCACAGTTCCGGTAGCATTACATCTTGACCATGGTACATACGAAGGATGTTATAAGTGTATAGAGGCAGGATTCTCCTCTATTATGTTCGACGGATCACACTATCCGATCGAGGAGAACATTGAGAAGACGCGTGAACTTGTGAAAGTCTGCAATGAGAAAGGAATTTCTCTTGAAGCAGAGGTTGGTTCTATCGGTGGAGAAGAGGATGGTGTAATCGGAATGGGCGAGTGCGCAGATCCTAAGGAATGCAAGATGATTGCTGATCTCGGTGTTACAATGCTGGCAGCAGGAATCGGTAATATTCATGGAAAATATCCTGCAAACTGGCAGGGACTCAGCTTTGAGACTCTTGATGCAGTTCAGCAGTTAACTGGAAAACTCCCGCTCGTTCTTCACGGTGGTACAGGTATTCCGGATGATATGATTAAAAAGGCAATCAGTCTCGGTGTTGCTAAGATCAATGTAAATACAGAGTGCCAGCTTTCATTTGCAGAAGCTACACGTAAATACATTGAGGCAGGAAAGGATCTGGAAGGAAAAGGATACGATCCACGTAAACTTCTCAAACCAGGTGCAGATGCAATTATTGAAACTGTCAAAGAAAAGATGGAATTATTTGGCTCAGTTGGTAAGGCTGAATAAAGATTTAATTTATACTTGCCTTTTTCAGACGATTGGGTTATACTAACTGACATAGACAGAACAAAGGCGTTCCAATGTTGAATTGGAGTGCCTTTTCTGTATATATAAAAATAGTAATTGTTTAGTATTTGACAAACGGCGAGTATAGAAAAGAGTATTGAATGATTACAATTTAAAATAAGTGAAAGAGAGGAAAGCAGGATATGAGCGAGCGTTTTAATGTAGCAGACATCTTTGGAGAAGATGTATTTAATGACACTGTTATGCAGGAGCGCCTTCCGAAAAAAGTATACAAGGATTTGAAGAAGACGATTGAGGAAGGAAAAGAATTAGACCTTGCCACAGCTGATGTCATCGCACATGAGATGAAAGAGTGGGCAATTGAGAAGGGAGCTACACATTATACGCACTGGTTCCAGCCACTGACAGGTGTAACTGCTGAGAAGCATGATTCATTCATTTCCGCACCGCTTCCGAGTGGAAAGGTTCTTATGAGTTTTTCAGGAAAAGAACTGATCAAAGGAGAGCCGGATGCATCTTCATTCCCGTCCGGAGGACTTCGTGCAACATTTGAAGCACGTGGATATACAGCATGGGATTGTACATCACCGGCATTTGTAAGACATGATGCAGCAGGTGCTACACTTTGTATTCCAACTGCTTTCTGCTCTTATACAGGAGAGGCACTGGATCAGAAAACTCCACTTCTTCGTTCTATGCAGGTAATCAATGAACAGTCATTGAGACTGCTTCGCCTCTTTGGAAATACTACATCCAAGAAAGTCGTACCATCTGTTGGAGCAGAACAGGAATATTTCCTGGTAGATGCTGAGAAGTTTATGCAGAGAAAAGACTTGATTTACACAGGACGCACGCTTTTCGGAGCAATGCCACCAAAAGGTCAGGAGTTGGATGATCATTATTTTGGAACAATCCGTCAGAGAATTGCAGGATTTATGAAAAATGTGAATGAGGAGTTGTGGAAAGTCGGTGTTTCTTCTAAGACACAGCACAACGAGGTTGCGCCTGCACAGCATGAGCTCGCACCGATTTACGAGGAGGCAAATGTAGCGTTGGATCATAATCACCTCGTAATGCAGACGTTAAAGAGAGTTGCGTGTCAGCATGGCATGAAGTGCCTGCTTCATGAGAAACCATTTGCAGGAGTCAATGGTTCTGGTAAGCATGACAACTGGTCACTGACAACAGATGACGGAAAGAACCTTCTGGATCCAGGTGATACACCGCACGAGAATGTTCAGTTCCTACTTGTACTTACATGTATTTTGAAAGCTGTTGATAATCATGCAGATCTTCTTCGTGAGTCAGCAGCAGATCCGGGAAATGATCACAGACTTGGAGCAAATGAGGCTCCACCGGCAATCGTATCTGTCTTTCTTGGAGAACAGCTTGAGGATGTATTGAATCAGCTGATCAGCACAGGAGAGGCTACACACAGTCTTGCAGAGGGAATCCTTAAGACAGGTGTAGATACACTTCCAGACTTCACAAAAGATGCTACAGACCGTAACAGAACATCACCATTTGCATTTACAGGCAACAAATTCGAGTTCCGTATGGTAGGATCCCGTGATTCCATTGCCGGACCGAACGTTGTACTTAACACAATCGTAGCAGATGCATTTGCAGAGGCATGTGATGTACTGGAGAAAGCGGATGACTTTGATCTTGCAGTACATGATCTGATTAAGAAATATGCGACAGAGCATCAGAGAATCGTATTCGGTGGAAATGGATACTCTGACGAGTGGGTAGCTGAAGCTGAAAGACGTGGACTTCCAAACATTAAGTCTATGGTAGAAGCTATTCCGGCACTGACAACAGATAAAGCAATTAACCTCTTTGAGAAATATAAGGTATTTACAAAGGCAGAGCTTGAGTCTCGTGCCGAGATCAAATACGAGAACTACTCAAAGGCAATCAATATTGAAGCTCGCACAATGATCGATATGGCTACAAAACAGATCATTCCTGCAGTTATTAAATATACAAAAGAACTTGCAGATACAATCAATGCTGTAAAGGCAGCAGGTGCAGACGTTTCTGTACAGTCTGAGCTTCTGACAGAGATTTCGGCTCTTCTTGTAGAGAGCAAGAGCGCTCTGAAAGCTTTAACAGAAGTTACAGAGAAAGCTGCAGAGATGGAAGAAGGAGAAGAGCAGGCTAGATACTATCACTTCACAGTTGTTCAGGCTATGGCTGCGCTTCGTTCACCAGTTGACAAACTTGAGATGATCGTAGATAAAGAAGCATGGCCAATGCCTTCCTACGGAGATCTGATGTTTGAAGTATAAGATAAATGTTCCGATAGCAGAGTACAGGAGATTGTAGACTGCGGAAACTTTAGAAAGAATTAAGGATTTTATAAGGACCTTGGACTTGGAATGGACACATCTTTGTGCTATTCTAGGCTCAAGGTCTTTTTCTATGGTATTTGAGTAAATAGTGAATTGCTCAAATGATAGAAACTTGAAGCGTAATGTTGTATGGAGTAGAGATGCATTGTGGATCTTTAAATAATAAAGTGTGAAGGTGTCTGGTCCGCTCGTGATACATAGTAGAATAGATATAAGTGATTAAGGAAGGAGATGCGAGATATGACGAAGATGGAATTTTTGGAGGGACTGAGGAAGGCCCTGGGAAATGATCTGGATCGTGCGACGGTGCAGGAGAATGTGAATTATTATGATGGATATATTAGTGATGAAGTAAGTAAAGGCAAAACCGAGGAAGAGGTGACGGCGGAGCTTGGTGATCCGTGGGTGATTGCACAGACGGTGATTGATGCAGAGGAAGCAAAGCGCGGAATGAGCAAAGATGGCAGCGCCTATACATCTTCGGGCAGCGTATATAGCGATCCAGTCTATGGTGATGGTGGAGATTATACGAAAGAAGATTACGCAAGCCAGAATCAGGGATATCAGACACATGTGCACACATTTGGCTTTGATACCTGGTGGAAAAAGCTGTTGCTGATACTTGGAATTATTGGGATTATCGTGCTTGTAGTTTCAATTGTAGGAGGAATTATAAGCCTTCTGGCACCGATATTAATTCCGCTTGTGATCATTATGCTGATTATCAGACTGATTGGCGGAAGCGGCCGGCGATGGTAAGCGAGACAGGCAGCCATATAAATATGATTTATATATAGAAAATATATGAAATAAGAAACAGATATTCCGACGGGGTTAAAATCAAGCCTGCCAGAATGTCTGTTTTTGTTTGGAAAAATAGGGCAAAATAAAAGACTGATAGGGGAGCTATCAGTCTTTTGAGGGGAGTATAAATAATTAATAAGGGGTTGTAGAAAGTTGTGCTTCCTACGAATTCAAGTATAATATAGGAATTTCTAAAAAGCAAGATAAAAATGAAAAATCTTAAAAAAACCTTAAGGTGAGATTAAGATGCAAAAATATAAAAATAAAACTATTTTACATCACATAAAATTCGGATGCCGGGACATACTAATTTTGCAGCAAAAAAGATTAGGAGGAATTAATATGGCTAAGAATTACAGTTCATCAAACAAAAACAGTTACGGCGAGGATGGTTACAACTCAACAAACAAGAACAAAACAAATTCAAGTATGGGGGATAAAAACGCATCTAACAAGACTTCAAACAAGAATGCAAAGAATTCTTCAAACAAGAATGCATCTAACGCATCTGACCGCAATTGTCATGATGAGAGCGACAGATACTAATCAGAGCTGATGATCAGCGTGGTTTGCAGGTATACTGTGAATTTTGCTGGCGACCGGGGGCATGCCATAAGGCATGTCCCTGTTTGCGTTGCCGGAAATAGAAAGTGATAATGATTGTGAAACCGCTTGAGATATCTGAAAATATTTTTTGTTGAGTCTGACTTACGGAAATGATTGACAGTGCTCGGTAATAAAAGTAATATGAAAGAAAAACTTTTTTAATGCAAATGATGATTTGGAGAGATATATGAGAAGAATGGAATTGATTGCTCCGTGCCATTTTGGACTGGAAGCAGTGCTAAAACGTGAAATTATAGACCTTGGATATGAGATTTCGGAAGTGGAAGACGGAAGAGTCACATTTATCGGAGATGAGGAGGCTATATGTCGTGCAAATGTGTTCCTGCGTACGGCAGAGCGTATTCTCATTAAGGTGGGGAGCTTTAAAGCAACAAGCTTTGAAGAGCTGTTTGAGGCAACGAAGAGCCTTCGCTGGGAAGAATATATTCCGAGAAACGGAAAATTCTGGGTTGCGAAAGCTGCTTCGATAAAAAGTAAGCTGTTCAGTCCGTCAGATATTCAGTCTATTATGAAAAAAGCGATGGTACGCAGACTTCAGGAGTATTATGGCATCGAATGGTTCCCAGAGGATGGAGCATCTTACCCGGTACGTGTATTTTTAATGAAAGACATTGTGACAATTGGAATTGATACTTCAGGGGTATCTTTACATAAACGTGGATATCGAGAAGTGTCTGGAAAAGCGCCGATTACAGAAACGTTGGCGGCATCACTTATTATGCTGACACCTTGGAATAAAGACCGGATCCTGGTAGATCCATTTTGTGGAAGTGGAACATTTCCGATTGAAGCGGCTATGATGGCAGCCAATATTGCTCCGGGAATGAATCGTTCTTTTACAGCTGAATCTTGGATGAATATTATACCGAAAAAGGTCTGGTATGACACGATTGATGAGGCAAATGATTTGATTCAGGATGATGTCGAGGTGGACATTCAGGGATACGATCTGGACAGTTCTGTAATTAAGATCGCAAGACGCAATGCCAGAGAGGCGGGAGTGGATCATCTGATACATTTTCAGGAAAGAGACGTCAAAGACTTGCATCACCCGAAAAAATATGGTTTTGTGATTACAAATCCGCCATACGGCGAGCGGCTGGAGGATAAAAAAGACCTTCCGGCTCTTTACAGTGCATTTGGCGAGAGTTTTAAGCGCCTGGACAGCTGGTCTGCCTATATGATAACTTCTTATGAAGAAGCTGAACGATATTTTGGACGCAAGGCGGATAAGAATCGTAAGATTTATAATGGAATGTTGAAGACCTATTTCTATCAGTTCCTTGGACCGAAACCGCCAAAAAAGCCGAGGGAAAAGTAGGAAAAGCCAGAGGAGAATTGAAGATGGACACAATTATATTTGCGACAGGTAACAAAAATAAAATGATAGAGATCCGTATGATCCTAGCAGATCTTGGCTGCAAGATCTTGTCCCAGAAAGAAGCCGGAATCCAGGCGGATGTAGTAGAGGATGGACAGACATTTGAGGAAAATGCGTTAATTAAGGCGACGACGATCGCGGATATTGCACGGAAGATGCCAGAGTATAAAAATGCAGTTGTTCTGGCAGATGATTCCGGGCTGGAAATCGATGCGCTGAATAAAGAACCCGGAATCTATTCTGCGCGCTATATGGGCGAAGATACGTCTTATGATATTAAGAACCAGGCGTTGATAGACCGGCTTGAGGGAGTGCCGGATGAGAAGCGTACGGCAAGATTTGTATGTGCGATAGCGGCGGCGCTTCCAGACGGAAGTACGGAAGTTGTACGAGGAACGATGGAAGGTCGTATTGGTTATGAGATCACAGGGGAAAATGGATTCGGATATGATCCGATCTTTTATCTGCCGCAGTTTGGCTGCAGCAGTGCGGAACTCGAACCGGAGAAGAAAAATGAACTGAGCCATCGCGGAGAAGGACTTCGCAAAATGCGCAAAGTATTGGAAGAAAAGCTGGAAAGCAAATAGAAGATATAACCAGATGAAAGAAAAGGCAGCTAGAAGAATACAGTAAAAGAAAAGACAGGAAGACAAAAGAAATATGAAAATTGTGATAGTAAGTGATACACATGGTTCCAGAAAGAATATTGAAAATGTTTGTGAGTGTAATCCGGATGCAGATATGCTGATTCATCTTGGTGATGTGGAAGATGATGAAGATTACATAGAAGCTATTTTTGGGTGTCCAACGCATATTGTGGGGGGAAACAATGATTTCTTTTCAAGACTTCCGAGAGAGGAAGAATTTGATCTGGAAGGACATCATATCTTTATTACGCATGGACATGCATATTATGTCAGCATGGGAGAGGCGCATTTGCAGGAAGAAGCACGCCGCAGAGGTGCGGATATTGTGATGTATGGGCACACACATGTGCCGGCACTTACAATAGACGCTGATCTTGTGACGCTGAATCCGGGCAGCCTGACTTATCCGAGGCAGCAGGGACGACAAGCTACCTACATGGTGATGAAGTTAGAAAAAGGAAAACAGCCTGAAGTAGAGCTTAAAACTGTGTAAAGATATGAACTCAATAAGTCTGGAAAGCCCGATTTTACGGGCTTTCCGAAGTATGGAAGATACTTTGAAGAATTTTTTTGAAAAAAGTTTAAAAAAGTTGTTGACATATAGAGGGGGCTTATGTATAATACTATTTGTGTCACGGAGATAACGACACAGAAACAAAAAACGGGGTGTGGCTCAGCTTGGCTAGAGCGCCTGGTTTGGGACCAGGAGGTCGCAG